>SDBT01018367.1_pt1 | contig 10995 bp, 3 predicted proteins | sample 2277101 | NCBI WGS metagenome assembly SDBT01 (sample SAMN10404973, study PRJNA504765) | marine sediment metagenome | isolation source: marine sediment core GS10_PC15, 103 cmbsf | place: Arctic Ocean: Southern Knipovich Ridge | collected 2010 | reverse complement strand
TCCGACATATTGTAACATCGGCATCGCCGATGGTCGAGGTTAATGGAGATTCCTGGGCGGTTCACACAATAGCGGCGAGGGGCTGACCAGCGAGTCCGTCGGATCCGGGACCTGAGTCGACATTACTGGGTCGGGACGCCCAGCCCATGCAGCTTAACTTCGGGGTGGCTTGTGATACAACCATATGAAGGCTAGCCGGTTAGCTGTTCCAGCCGGCCTTCTGGCCACGTCCGTCACACCCCGGATCTGTTGGCGGCGCGATACTGCTTGAGGACGCGTCGGACCCATCGCTTCTGACTGGGCATGCCCAGCGACCTCAGCCGCCGCGTTAGCGCCTTCACGTCCCTGGTCTTCTCACGAGGCGTGCGAAGCAGATTCACGAACATCTGCAGGATTTCCGGCGCCCGTGTGAGGTCGTCGGCGAGCCAGAACTCCCGGTCCACCAGCACACCAGCGTAGCGATCCATCACGTCCAGGAACTCCTGCCATCGACCCAGCCGGAGGCAGACCTCGGCCAGAACGCACGCGTGGTAACGGACCGTCTGGTCATGGGCCAAGTGCGTCAGGACGTCGCAACTGGTTGCATAAAGCTCCTCCAGGTCCTCTCGTACCCCGCCGCCACCACGCAGGGCCATTGAGTAGTTGGAGATCGCCCACATTTCGACGCCCTCGCGCTCCCGCCAGTCGTACATCCATTCGCGCAGGGCCCTGTTCTCCTTGGACCGCCGGCACGACAGGAAGTAGCCGATCTTCATCCAGACTGGCGTCTGCCGTCGGCAGTTCTCACGATTGGCCTTCCAATAGCGGAGCGCCCGGCTCTTACTGTAATTGTCGTGAAACACGTCCAGCAGATCCGCTTTGCATGAGCCGTTGTCCCAAGTAGCCGAGTCCAGTGCGTCCAGCAAGGCCAACAGGCACCCGACCTGCCGAGACGGCGCCAGACCGATCACCCGCAGCAGCTTCTGCCCCAGGCTTTCCGGCGTTCTCACAAGCCAGATACGCCGGGCCATCTTGCCGAACGCAGCCCGGCGGACACGCTGGCCGGAGCAGACCAGGTCAAACAGTGACTGAGCGGCCTGGGGCGCAAGCAACTTCTGCAGAGCGTCCCACGCGACCTCATCGGACCAGGCTTCGTCCTCGGCCGGCATCTGCCAGATCTGTAAGGCGACCGATAGCGCCGCCTTGCCGTCTCCCTCCCGAGCCAGACACTGCACCCGCCGGGCCATGATATAGCTGGAGTTCGGGTGGAACCGCTGAATGCCCTGGATAATCTCGTTGGCCTTGGCCGAATCGCCTCGCTCATACATCTGGTCGAACCGCTGAAGATGCAGGGACATCTCCTCAGGATAGTCGTCCAACAGGGAATCCCATTGCTGGTCGAGTTCCGCCGCGGGGGCGCCGGCCTGCTCCAGCAGGCCCAGCCGTCGGGCGGCAAGCCGAGGGTCCCCATAGATCACGGGGTGGACCCGATCGAGCAGATCCCGGACTTTGGGCCAAGCTCCCTCCTCCTCCAGCCAGTCCATCAATTCCCACCAAGCCCACTTGTAGACGGGCCAGCGTTTGGTCACCTCCACCATCTGCTCCACCCCCTCTTCCCGCTTGCCCTCGGTCCAAGTGATCCAGGCGAGGTGACCGTGGATCGGGGCGGGAGCATTGGGCGTGCCCAGCAGCGCGCGCATAGTCTGCCGGGCCTGTTCATACCGCCGCCCCTGGGCCTGGAGCGTGGACAGCCGCTCGGCGGCATCGTAGAGAGATGCGTTATGCTCCAGCGCCTTTTCCAAGGCCTGTTCTACTTCCCGCAGATCGTTGTTGATCTCGCTGCGAGCGATGGCGGTGGCCAGTAGATACCACAGGTATGCGCCGTCCGGCAGCAGATCCACCGCCCGCCGGGCCATGTCGATCGCCAAGCGGTGCTGCTGGAGGTCTAAAGCGCACTCGATCCCCTGCTCCAACAGACCAGGGTCGGTGGGAATCTTCTCCAAGCCTGCCTGGCAGGTCGCCAGCGCCTCGGCGTGTAGACCCGCACGCCATCGCATCGACGCCAGATCGCGCCACGCCTGGGACCAATCCGGGTTGATCTCCACCGCCCGGCCCATCAACTCAAGGGCTTGGTCCGTCTTGCCTAGGCGGAGCAGTGCCTCAGCCAGACCACGCCGACAAGTAGCATTGGCCGGCTGGCGCCTGAGCATCTCCTCCAAGCAGCTGACCTCATTGTCCTCATCCAGCAGCACGCTATAGGCATGACTGAGCGACTGCCGCAGGTCCGGATGGTTGGGGTAGCGTTCCACGGCCGGCTCAAGCAAGGCCACTGCTCGGCGGGCGTCGCTACGGCCCTTTCCGTAGTGAAGCCACAGATCTGCTCTGGCCTCGATGATCTCCGGGTCGTCAGGTGTCTGCTGCTCCCACTTGGCGACGTATTCCTCGGCGACCCGAACGCCGAACTGCCCGGCAATTTGCAGGGCAAGCCCTCGGGCATTGTGCAATGGGCCGATGCATCGCAGCAGCCGATCGCTCAACCGATCGGCGATGCCCCGCATCTTCTCCGACGGAAGGTGCTCGGCGTATTCCCATACGTGTTCGTAACAGAACGCCAGCATCGGGTCCAACTCGGCCGCCTCCAGCAGCAGTTCCGCCGCCCGCTCCCATTCCCCCCGACCCTTAGCCAGACGCGATACGTAGATCTGCGTGGCCGCTTCGTGCGGACAGAGCTCCTGCACTCGAACGCCTATCTCCTCTGCCTCCCGCCGCACCTCCGCCGCCTTGTCAGGCGGGAGTCGCGATGCTTCTTCCATCAAGTTGTGGCCCAGCTCTCGCCACGCCCATACGTCCAGCGGATTCCGCTTCAGACGCGCCCGCAGCAAATCGATTGCTTCGCGCAGCCGGAAGTTCTGTCGGAGTTGCTCCAGGTAGAGCTCCTCGAATCGCTCGTGCGCCTCACGCTGCTGCAACCACTGCTCGGCCAACTGCAGACTCGCCTCCTGGCCGTCTCGCTTGGTCTTGAGGCGCAGGAACGCCCGGCAGGCAACGACATCTTCGGGCGTTTCATGTATCCAGGCCTCAGCGTGCTTCAGTGCCTGCGGCCAGCGACCGGCGGCTTCGTAGACGTAGACCGCCGATGCGTGGTAGTGGCGCTTGTGACCGGCGGCCTTGACGGACTGCAGCGACTCCTTGGCCCGCCCCCAATCCCCCATGCGAGCCCAAAACTCGGCGGCGAACCCGCTGGACTCGGGCGTCTGCTGCGACGCCTCTGTCGATTCCTGCATGGCGGCGATGGCCTCGTCGGGCCGGCCATAGTCTCCCAGCGCATCCACCCATGCCGACCAGGCAGAGCCTCCCTTCACGCGTCCTCCGAGCTTGCGGGCTCGCGATTCCAGGTAGGCCAGCCCTTCCGCTTCTCTGCCGTTGTGACGCAGCGCATCGGCCAGCGCGCGGGCAGAATGGTCATTGTCGTACTCCAAGCACGACGCCAAGCGGAACGGCAGGATGCTCTGATCTGCCAAGCCTTGGCTGACGTAGATGTCGCCCAGCACGTGATAAGGGAGGGCCGTGCGAGGTTCATACCGAATAGCTTTCTGCAGCAAGCGTTCGGCCGAAGGGAAGCCTTCCCGCGTCCGTCCCAGATAGTCGGCATAGCGACATAGATACCATGCCGGAATCAGCCGCCACGTCTTCCGATCCTCCACGCCGACTGCACGGCCGCGCCGCACGATCTCCGCGAGGGTCTGCAAGATCCGAGCCGTATCATGCGTGTGCTCCAGACTACCCAGCAGCTCCCGGCGAATCACCTGGCTCGTCGGATTCTCCTCCAGCAGTTGCTCCTGAAGCTGGATGGCTTGGTATCGCTCGCCAACGCCATCAAGGAAGATCGCCCGAAAGCGCGAGGTGATCGGGTCGTCGGGAAACTCCGTCATGAGTTCATCGACGATTGGCTTGGTCGCTCGAATGCCTCGCGTCTCTGTCAACCGCCAGAATTCGACACCGGCGGCGGCCGGACGACTGAGTTCGTCAGGAATCGTATCCAGCAACTCCGCCTGATCGGCCGGCACAAAGGCAAATCCCTCCGGACCGAACGGCGCCTCGCCATCGTCAACGTATTCAATGGGGATTCGCGTTCGCCGGCATCCCGAAGGATCGTGGACCAACAGCAGATCTGCGGCCTCATCGAGCCCAACAGCCGCCCTGCAGTGCGCCCAACTCATCGCCTGGGTGACCAGCAGAAAGGGCACGCCCGATCGGATCAGTGTACGCGACAATTCCGCCGTCACCCGAAATGCGCGTGTTACGAACCCCTGCTCGGCTAGCCAGTCCATGGCTCGCCAAGTGGGTGTCCCGCCGTAGGTGACGGCTTCGGCCAGAGCGTCATCATCGATCGTTCGCCCGAACACAGCCGCCGCAGCCGCGACGCTGGTCGGGACACATGTATTGTGCTTCTGGCGAGCCGGGCGATATGGCAGCACGATCCGTCGACCGTCGGGGTTGGTTTCGAGCTTCGCCAGGACCTGACGGTAGAACGGATGGCGTGCATGGCGGGCATGTTCGCCGAGTGCCGTTCGATCGCCCAGCAACATGGCAATGTCCGCTCCGCTGTAGGCGATCATGGCCCGAGTCTCGCGGTCGGCCAGAGGGGTCAATTCAGGAAGCCGCCCGTGAAGCGCCCGGGCCCGCTCCACCAATTTCGTCTGCTCCGCCACCGGCGACTGCTCCGCCAGCGCCAGCAGATAGTGGATGGCGGCCATCGCCGCCTCGTAGGATTGGCCGGTCTCCACGACGGGCACAGCTAGTTCGACGAAATCCTCCAGCCGCCCGAGATGCGCGAATGCCTCGCCAAGGACGCTCGCAGTCCAGTGCATGCCAGGCGCCAACTCCCATGACTCTTCGGCGGCCGCCAGGCACTCAGCCCAACGATCCTCGTACAGATAGACCCATGCCTCACAGCAGGCAGTCCACGCCCGGTCGCAGCCGGAGGCACGAGCTTGGCCAATGAGTTCCTGCGCGCGCTGGAAGTCCCGAACCACCGCCCAAATGATGGCCTTGCTGGCGAGCCAGCCCGTGTCCCATTTTGGGTCGCCGGAATCAAGCTGCGGACGCGCCTCGAAATCGACCAGTTCGGCCAGGAAGTCTCGGCGCTTGCGCCAAGTGTACTTGGCGAGATACCGCACGATCGGGTGTTGCGGCGCTCGGAGCTCAGCCAGGCGCAACAGCCAGCGTGACAGCCTCTGCCCCCCCAGCCGAGCGGCCAGCCGACCGGCGTGGACCAATTCATCCACCGAGAGTTCTTCCGGCAATTCCGGGCGCGTCCATCCCTCACGCGTACGATCGTAGGCGTCCAGGAACCGAGCCTGGTAATAGAGTGAGAGGATCTCCTCCAGATCGAATTGCCTTCCCGCCATCACTATCTCACAGCCGCCAGAAACTCTCCTTGGGTCTCAATGCATCCCCTTACATGCTCTGCTCACATGTGATGAACAGCTGACCGCTGGATCATAGCTGTGGCCCGAGGCTCTGTCGAGCCCTGGCAGCACCATCGTCGGCGCTGCTGAGTCAGGGCGGGGTACGATGACCCACCTGGCCAGCGTGTCCGTCCGGCATCCAGGCGAGTGAATTGGGCTCGGGATCATCGGAGACGACGTGCAGCCCACGCAACTGCGCGTCTGAGCACATCCTGATGACTTCCAGCGACACTGGCTGGACGTCCGCGAGTGCGGCCCCGTACGTCCTTAATGCAATGATTGTTGCGTGAGCTGGCCGCTCGTTCATCCCGTCGTCTGGTCCCGACTCTGGTCGTGGCTCAGAACATTGAGGCTCCTAGATCGCGGAAGTATCTGGAGCCCTCCCGGGGCCGGCCCCGGGAGCCAGATCAATCCGGTACTTGAGCAGCATCTCTGGGTCGACGCCGCCCTCGAAGCGCTGCTGAAGGTAGGTCACCAGATCCTCCTGTCGCGGCTGGCCGAGTACCATCCGGTAGGCCACCAAGGTACGACGGAGGTCCTCGATGTGCTGGTGCTCCCGGCTCAGGGGCAGCGAGGGGATGTGCCGGTAGACCTTGTGCCCGCCCGGGCACTCGAAGATCCAGTAGGGAACTAAGTCGTCCTGGTCTTCGGGACGAGCCCGATGGGCCATGCTGAAGGCCTTGGCCCATGGATCGATGAGTGGTTCGATCGTCCCGGCCAAGGAAGCCAGCGGGAAGGCCGTGGCCACGTTGCGACGGATGACGTGGCCTTTGTAGCGGTGGATCCGCCCTTCTCGCTGTTCGAGGTCCACCGGGTTGGCCGGCAGGTTCCAATGGAAGATCTCGTGGCAGTACTGATGGAAATCCAGACCCTCCTGCCCGATGGAGGTGGACGCCAGGACAAACGGCTGGAAGGGCGAGTTGAAGGCCTTTCGCACCAGCTCCCTCCGCACCTCCGTCTTTTCTTCTTGGTCCCTACCGTCGCCGAAGCGCAGGGCAAAGCGGCAACGGATGCTATGGCGGCTTAGCTCCACGGTCCCACCGGGCGTTGCGTCTATCTGGTCGAAGAACAGGCTGACCGTCTGAACGGACAGGGCCGTGTGGATTTCCTCGGCGAGGTCCTCGGCGGCCCGATCTGGCGCGATATCTATCAGCCCCAGTGACTCCCGCAGAACGTGGACGTATTCATCCATCACGGATTGCAGGTTGCCGTTGAGACAGTAGTCCAGGGAGCTTTCCCAGTAGCGCGAGTCGTCGGCGCTCCGCAAGCTGCGGACGACCGTGATCGATTGGGGCAGGTTGAACAAGGTCCGAAAGCCCATGGCGACCCTGGCGGCCGAGGCCAGCAGCGATCTGCTCGCCCGCAACGGGTTCTCGGGCCTGCAGCTTCGCAGCAGCGACCGCAGAGCCACCACGGCGGGAGACGCCAGGGCGATCTTCGTCAACACCTCCAGCAGGTCCGCGGGCGGGCGGCCAAGCTTCTGGCGGGCGTGCAGGCGCTCGCATAGCTCCTCAACATGCTCACTGAATCGGCTATCGGCGTCCTCCTGCGTCCGGACCATCCCATCCCACGCCAACGGACCCTCGTCGATGTCCAGCCACCGCTTCATGGCGTGTCGGCAGTGGTGGCGATCCAGCAGGACCGGGGTCGCCCAATACCATGACTCGTCAATGGGACCATCGTCGCTCGCATACTTGGCGAGGATCGGCTCCAGCATCTCCGCCAGCCGTGCGGACACTTCGCCCGTAACGGCTTCGGCCGCCGGCAGGTCGCCTCCCTCAGTCAGTCGCGCCGAGATGACCAGCGGGTCGATCGTCGCTGCCAGCGTCAGGCAGGGATACAGCAACGTGAAGTTGGACATGCCCGTGTATCGCCCCTGCGAGCGGGCGAATCGTAGCAGGTTGCGGCGCCGTCGGACGATGGTCTCATAATCCGGCCGACGCTCGGACGCCAGGACCATGCGCCGCTCGGCCTCATAGCTGCACAGCATTGCGATGACCTTGGGCACGACCAGCCAGGATGAGAAGATCAACGCCTTGGTGAAGTCCCTCAGCCCTGGGTCGGTGTACGGCCCATCGGCCACGCGGTAATAGGGCAGGGACGGGGGCACCCAGAGCAGCTCCCACGCCCCGCCTTCGACCTTCTGCGCGAGCAGCGAACGCAGCTTGGCATTGGCCGGCTCGATCTTCTGGTAGGACTTGATGGCCTCCCATTGAAGCAGGCTATCCCTGGCGGATGACAGCACGTCAGCTAGGCCGGGATGGGCGCCCTCCTCGACGCGAGAGACGAACTCCCGCTTGATCTTGTAGCCATCCCGGTCCATGACGTTCAGCAGGTAGGGGGCGGATTTCCAGTACTCGACCGTGTCGCCGACGCCGAGGCGCCTGGCGACGTCGTCCAGGACGGAGAAGTCGCGCAAATCCTGCGGGGCTACGGCAACCGGCATCGCGTGGGATTCCGAGATCATGCCGCTGCGGTCGGCCGTGGCGGACAGCCGTTCGGTGCGGACCATCACCTTGCGTAGCTTCCGCTCGATGGTCTCCTTGGCCTGCAGCAGGCGGTCCTCGCCGCCGTTACCAAGCTGGAGCAGCGCCTGCCGGTATCGCCGAAGGTCTTCTCTGAACTCTTCGGTTTGCTCCTCGGAGTTCAGCAGGAATCGCACCGTCCGGATGAAATCCGCGTAGTGGTCGTCATCCTCCTGCTCATGGTGCATGGTGTACATCTTGTAGGGCGTGGCGGACAGCAGCAGGACCTTGGCGGCAGGGAAGTCGAACACGGCCCTGGCCAGTCGGGCCACCTCATCATCGGCGTCGAGGAGCGTCTTGAACCGCTGGAATTCGTCCAGGATCACGATGTCTGGCTCGAGGGCGTCCACGCAGCTTTCCGCCAAGACGCGGCGGAGGCAGCCTATCAGGTCACCCTGGACCTGCCGGTCCTCCCGAGGGACGTGCTCGCGGCTCCAGGCGAAGGTCTTGGACAGCTTCCGGAACCTTCGCCGGATGTCCGGATGCTTCCTCAGGGCCTTCAGGTACGCCTTGCTGAGCGGCGCGTCGATGGCGTCGGTGTCGAACTCGTGAAGCATTCTCCGCCAATGTGCCTTGCCGACGTGCCGCTGCAACAGGTTCTTGGGGCCGGCAACGTCCCCCAGCCGCCAGTCCTCACGGAGAATGTGGTAGATCAGCGCCCTTTCGCGAGCCGTGCCACCGGTTGAGCGGAGGTTGAAGGACGTGCCCGGTGTGAATGAGACGAAGTTAATCTTGTTGCCGTGCAGGTTGTGGACGTACATCGGCAACAGGGTCATTCGCGTGGCCAGGGCCACGTCCTCCCGGCCGGTGATGTTCAGACGGTTGATGTTCTGCTTGGCGATGTCGCGATTGGCGCAGATGTAGATGATGTCGATACGATCGACCGTGTCCCAGATGTGCTCGATGGCCTTGGCCACCACGCCGCGGGCGACGAGGGTCTTGCCCAGACCCGCCTCGTCGGCGACCAGGAAACGCTTGACGCGGTCCGAATCCACATACAGGCGGCGGAAGACATAGTCCACCGTCTTGCGTTGGAAGTCCTTCAGCCCACTGAGGATCCGCTGCGTATCCGGCATGCCCTGTGGCTTGCTCATGACGCCGCCCCCTTGCCCGCAGCGGCCAGAAATGTCTCCCAGAGCTGCTCAAAGCCTTCGGGCAAAAGGTCCTTCCCTTCCGGCGTCTGCAAGAGGTCCTCGACCAGCCGACCGATACGCTCGATCTTGTCGGGGCTGCGGCTAAAAGCACGCACAAGCTCCTCCAGCAGTGGCAGACCCAGTGCGTTGGGTCGCTGCTCAGCCCCCTTGCCATCCTCTGCCGTAATCAGCTCCCTCAAGCCCATCGGGTCGTCGCTGCCGGCGAGGATGAACAGGAGGTAACGGATGAATCGGGACGGGTCCGAGATCACCGCGTGCAGGATTCGCCGATCCCGCTCCTGGGGCATTCCCGAGACATGCACGTTCAGCACGAAGGCGATTGTCGTCTTCCGCCCGTCCTGCTCGGCTGTCAGCTCGAATGCAACGAAGCTCGTCAGGGCGAGCATGGACAGGTCCTGGAAGTTGAGCTCCTTGCCGTTCGCCAGAGGCGCGATGTCCAGCCCATCCTCAGGCTTTCGGGAGATGAGGTAGCACCGTCCGGTAATTCCCGCCGGCAGCTTGCCTGGCTTGTGGCCCGGACGCAGCGCTAGATCGAACGTATCTCCCTGCCCGGCGGTGATGGCCGCAGAGAGCTTGGCCTGGGCGATGGCCCGACGAGCCTCATCGAGGGCCTGCTCCATTAGCCGGGCAGTCGGGTCCGCCGGAGCCTTACCTTCTCGGTGGTACGGCATCAGCATCTGCCGGAACGCGTGCTTGTCGTCCTCTCCTCCGAGGAAGCAGTCAACACCTACTTCTCCACGCCGGCCCCAGAGCTCGACCAGCAGCTCCACGTTCCGCCCGCGCAGAGCGGCCGAGGTCGCGTTGGCCGAGCCGGTCAGTACGCGGGAATGCCAGCCGTCGTCGGCAATGTAGAGCTTCGCGTGAAGCCCGGACAGGTCACCCAACTCCACGCCAGGGGCTGCATCCTCCTGCTGGTCTTCCAGGTCATCCGCCCGCTCGGCCGTGTCGGCCAGGAAGAACAGCTCCGCGCCGCCTTCGAGGGCCTGGATGGTCTCGTCGCTCAGTCCGTCCAGGCTCTCCTGCCGCGAGACGAGAATGTTCTGCCGATCGGAATCCACCAGCGACAGAACCGCCTCGTCGGAGAGGAACGGGGACACTACCACTAGCTTCCTATACTCATCGAAGGCCGGTGGCTTCGTGTATCCTTTAATGCCCAGCGGGATAAATGCGATGTCCTCCGCGTAGAATCCATCCGGCGCCTCGAAATCCACCCTCCGGACCTCGTCTGCCATCATCGCAACGTCGTTGCGGACGGATTGCTCGACGGAGCGGACCGCCAGCGATGGCAGGGCAGCAAAGAAGTCGCCCAGCGGGTGATTGCGGGCGTAGGCTTTCTTCCGTTTCTTGAGCTGGCCTTCCAGCGACAGGACCGTATCCCATGATCGGTCGAACGTGAGGTTCCGCGACAGGCACAGGAACCGATAGAGCACCGGCCCCTCGTCGCTGATGAACCGCAGCAGCCAGACCTTGGGGTGGAACACCCCATTGCCGCGAGGAGGCTGGACCTCGACCACTGCCTGCTCGAGGTAGCTGTACAGGCGCGTGTCCTTCTTCGGAACGGCGATTCGGCCCTGCTGGCAGAACACCGTCACTCGGCCTGCGGTCATGCGCAGCGCCTCCAGCACAGCGATCGGGTCGTTGAGGACATCCTCCTGGTTACCGCATTGCTGCAAGGCCATGGAGAGGGGCAGGACCTAGTGAACAACGTCCTGCGAAAGTTCAAGACGCGGTGTCGATGGGCGAGCGTCAAGGAGTACGCCCTCCACGACCTGCGGCGGTCCTGCATAACCAACTGGGCTTCGCACTTGCCCATCCATGTGACGAAGGAGTTGGCCGGCCACGCGGACATCCGCACCACCGAGAAGT
>SDBT01018366.1_pt1 | contig 10995 bp, 9 predicted proteins | sample 2277101 | NCBI WGS metagenome assembly SDBT01 (sample SAMN10404973, study PRJNA504765) | marine sediment metagenome | isolation source: marine sediment core GS10_PC15, 103 cmbsf | place: Arctic Ocean: Southern Knipovich Ridge | collected 2010 | reverse complement strand
CCTCAGGTTTGATCTGCCATGCTTTGCGTATTGGCTCCGGACAGCGTACCCTCGGTCGTTGAATCTCATTGAATAAAACGCTGATAGTAGTCTTCGCCTCCGCCATCAGAAATTACCGTCCCACCGGCCCCGGGATGACCATCAAACAGAGCTATCATATTGCTCGGGATCGACTGTGCTGATGCATTTGGTTGCTGGTAAATAAGCGTAGTAACATTTGCCGGAACTGATGTATAAGGATCTGAAGTAGTGCCTGAAGGCGCGGTATGCGTATGCTCATTGAGAGCAGCGGCACTAGCAAAACCTGCGGGGGCCAGCTCTGACCCGCTTGAGGCGCTTAGAGATCCCCAAGTAAGCGCATGGGTATGCGTATCAGAACCGGCTGTGGTGTGTGAGTTGTCGATTTTTACTAACCGGTCATCAGCAGCAGAAAATTGCGTCCATACCCCGCCCGGATTCGAATCAAAAAAACCGAAGGTATTCTGTGGGATTTCACTTGGAACACCAGTATCATTTTTCCATATATAGAACGTATGATTTGCGGGCTCATTATTTGCATTCCCTACAGCGCTCCCGGAAACGGCATGGGTATGGCTGACATTAGCAGAATCAACACAACGGGATTCACATCCTCCGTCAACTTGTCCGGGTGTAGACGGTGATTCAGATGAAATAGAGTGGGTATGGTCAGCATTCCCGTCGCCTGTAGCGCTGTAGGTAGGAGCACCGCGGACAAAATCATTATCAAACGTAGCAGTATCGTCAGTCCAGCCAGTAGCTGCTGATGCGGAGGTGGCCAGCAAATACATATACACCACATCAATCGCCATCTGCCACTGCCGGCCTTCGTCCCAGTCGCCGATGGTTGCTGGGCCGGTAAAATACAATGCCGGACTCTCTTCCGGAGTTTTGAATGTATATGAAAGCGTGACTGACTCTCCGACTGTTAACGCTACATCCCACAAAATCGTTTTCATTATCTCAGAACCAGTATCATGCTGCCCCTCTTTTCCATCTCCAAAATCACTGACTTCAAAATTCCCAGGAATCATTTCACGGATTCCACCGACATAATCTTCATATGCCGTTACCTCCATTGTCATCGGCTGGAAAATATAAGGAAATATGCGGGTAGGTCCAGTGCGCTTTATCGTAAAACGCGGCGACTCCTGAACGATAAAACTGTCATTGAGTGTACGAGTACCGTTTTTATGTGTCACGGACAGATCAAGGGTATACACGCCCGCTTCAGGAGGTAAGTAAGTCGCTGAGTAATCAGGCCCTAAGAATTCACCCTTATGTCTGCAATCTTCACTGATAATGATACTGCCATCGCTCGTAGCTCTCGTAGTCTGCTGGCCCGAGGGGTCAGTGATGAGAAGGGTCACGTCCGCATCACACACGATATCACCGGCATCATCAAGTATGCCGATTGAGAAGAGTGATTCCTCACTCAGCTTATAAATCGATTGGTCGGGATTAATAGCAAGCACTCCCCAGATGAAATCCTGCCGGATATCTTCTACCCTGCCATCCTGCTCAATGGTCATGGTGACAATGTACTTGCCGGGCTTTGAAAAATCGGCGGTATCAACTGTATATGTCGCCTTTTTTACCTTACCTTCCTTTTTTTCTTTCACGGCGTATACCGCATCAATTTTTTCTCCATCAGGATCAATAACTTCAAACGTTTGAACATTCCGTCGCTTTGGCGATGCGCCGAGAAATGAAAGTGGTGAATCCTCTTCAATCTCAATAATCAGCTCGATATCTTCATCGATCTCAAGATCATTATCACCGGGCGTTACGCTCTCCCGTATTTCTTTTGTAACCTTGTCCGGCTCCTGAAGTGATAACTCCAATTCAATACCGTCAATATACGCATCACTGCCCTGCTTGCCGGGAACAGCATTATACGCGATACGAACTTCCATTTCCTGTATATCATTAATGGTCAGAATATCATTCAGTATAAATTCCCAGTAGCCTTCATTAGTCGCATTGCTGAAACTACCAGCAAGTGACAGCGCTTCAAGGACATTCCACGTAGAGCCATCAAGCGTATAAGAAAAAACCAGCACATCCTCATTGCCCGTATAACTGTCAGCAGCAGCAGAAATAAATAATTTAGCTTCAATAACCTCGGTCTCCGGGGGGATTGATTCTGGTTTTTCAAATGACGTCACGCTGAGAATCGGGTCGACATCCGATAATGCCTCCGGCTCCGTTATGTCAATTTCTTCTCCGAGTACAACTCCAACCGCTTCAACGTTAACATCCGTATTAGTATTTGCATTACTATTAACTGGAATCGTATCAGTTGTATTTGTATTAACGCTCTCGGAAGCATTAACATTAAGATTAGTATTTACAGTTTCATCCAACGGTGGTTCTGGTTCTGGATCCTCCTCGGGTACTACCGGCGTTTCCTCATCAACAGGTATATCCGATTCTTCAGTTATTTCTTCAACGGCAGTGTTTGTATTTACAACTTCTGGCGCCGTCTCTTCTTCAATAACTGGAATTGGCTCTTTCTTTGGTTCCGGAACAGGCGCAGCTGGTTCACTTTCTTCTATCGTACCAGTTCCTGATACCGGCATATTCCTAAATAGAGCCGAATTATCGTCATTTATCACACCTAATGGTGAATTTGACAGTGCGTCGATCTTTGTTGCATTTTTTGAACCTTCCCATCCCGTAGCATATAATGGTTCTATGCGGACTATTATTGGCTGCTTTTCCCCCGCTTGGACAAAATATATATATGCAAAAAAGCCTACCTGCAAAACCAGGAAAGTAAATGCAACGAGCGAAACTGAATAAATAAATATAGAAAAACGCCTGCTGATTGCATAGAGCTTCAGTTTTTTGAAGAAAAATCCCGGCTCGATAACATACTTATTCTCTTCCGAATTTATCTCTGGTTCTTTCGATTTTTTTTCCGGCTCTTTTTGCCGCGTGTCCATTAAATCGGCAAATTTCTTCTTATAGAGCTTCTGTATGGTATCGCGTTCATACCGCCTGTCACGGCGCGGTCCGATTCGCACGGCCCTTAGCTTTCCTGTACGGTCCCAATTACGCAACGTGTTTGGATGTACACCAAAAAGCTCGCTCACCTGTTCGATGGTGAGGAGGTTTGGGAGTGCTTGGAAGTCAACTTTTTTCTGCTTTTTTTGCTGACCTGAGAGACGAGCAGTAGCACGTTTTAGAATAGCAGGCAGTCGCACGGCTTTATTTAAATTGTGCTTAACTTAGCTAAAATGTGATTGTTACTTAACAAACTTAACAACATAAGTATATCACAAAAACGCATTCTTGTCCAGTTTTTTAGTATTTTAGAGCATTGTATCACTGCTCCATAACAAAAGCAAACAGTATATATATTTACTGCGATTGGTGGTAAATATGCCTATTTTGTATCTAAATACCACTTACGCTTCCTCTCGCTGAATCGCTCAATAGCATATCGGAGCATCGTGCGGGGCATAACCTGTCGGTGCTTCTTAAGAAAGCGCTCTTCTGCATCCTGATCACGTTTCCCTACTTCGCGCAGCATCCATCCGACCGCTTTATGCATGAGGTCATGTTCGTCGTGTAATAGTATTTCAGCAATTTTTAACGTATCGGTAAATTCACCCTTTCTGATGAAGGGAAACGTGGAAAGAATGGCAATACGCTTTTGCCAGAGATTTTTTGATCGCGCGAATGTGTACAACACTTTTCGTGATTTATCCAAAAGGTGTCGTCCAACAACGTGGGGCGCGGTCACATCAACGAGATCCCAATTATTTATCTTTTTAGAATTCTTGATATAAAAATTATACAGTTTATCACGTTCAGCATCATCCGCTTTCTCATACTTATAGACTATAATAAGCAATCCGACCATTCGATGTTCATGAATTTTACTGTTCATTAATTTTTGAATATCCCGCAATGACAAGTCGAGATACTTCTTCACAATTTTTCGCTGTACCGGCACTTTGATTCCCAAAAAGACGTCTCCTTCGCCATACTCGCCTTTTCCGGTTTTGAAAAAACGCTGCAGAATCGCGGCTTGTCCCGGATTCTGTTCACGTTTGAGCGTCGCTATGAGCTGTGAATAGCTAGACATTATCTGTAAACCAATTAATCATTATGTATAGTAATAAATACGAAATTTTCTAATCACTGCCTTTCCTTAATTACTTTGCCTTTATTTACATTACGGAGCGTAATTTTTGCTGATATTTTATTTAATAAAAAGCTTAATAAAATAATAGTTATAATAAAAAATAATACTGCAACGAGCCGGTTATCAAATAAATCTAATATTTTAATTTTTCTAAGAAAAACTATATGTATCAAGTAAAGTTCATAAGAAATTAGTCCAATAAATGCTAGGACTTTAAACTGAAATCCTTTGTAATAAATCAACATAAACAATCCGATCGCCATAAAGGAAAAACTTATTCCCTCTATCCTGTGTACAAACAAAAAAATTTCCGGATTTGATATTTTATTTATCTGTAAATAAACGTAGCTTGATATAAAAATAATAAGAGCGGTAACGGTAAATATTTTTGTATAATATAATATAATTTTCTCATGAAGCTTCTGGAAAAAATTATTTCCATATATACCCAATAACACGCCTATGGGAAAGGAGAGCGCGTGTAATGCAAATTGATATGATACGCCTCTATTAATATTACCGCCAAATATGATAGGCGTTAGTCCAATATATAATATGAAAGCAAAAAATAAAAGTATACCTGCTTTTGTGCCGTCTTTTTTAAAAAATTTAAATACAATATAAAAAACCACATACCATATTAAAATAAATGCTATAAACCAATAATTCGGCAGAAAAGACCTTGTCAGATCCATACCTAATAAAATCTTGATATATGTACCTCCACCTATAGATTCACTCAAAAATAATAAACCGTACATCAAAGAAACGGCAATGACTATGATATACGGCAACCACACTCTTTTCAGCCGCTTTGATAAAAAATGATGCAGGCCTTTGCTCTTGTAAGACTGTATAAGGCCATAACCAGAAAGAATGAGGAAGAGAGATACGCCCCACGCTCCAAACCTCATTTGAAAACTTTCAAAATTATAATATTGAAACGTGTGGCCAATTATAATAAGTATAATGGCTATCCCTTTTAATTGTGCTGAAGTCTGTCTGCTGAGCATGTATATTGCCTGCTTCAAATGATATGAATAAAAAGTTTATATTTGAATTATAGCACATTAAAAAGACCAGCGGCTCATTCACTGGTCCTTTTGTTAATTATTTATTTCTGATCCAGATGGTCACACACGCCGTCGCCATTTTTATCGGCCATCGAACCGTGCATTCCTTTACCCATCATGTGAGGACCGCCACCTTCTGCATGATGTTGCTCCATCAGATCCAATTTTTCCAGCATCTGTTCCTCGGTAATGGTTCCTTCATCAACCATCTGCTGAAGTCTCTCGGTCATGTTGGCCTGCATTTGCTCACGAAATTCTGTGTGAGTGACGCCTTGTTCATCCAAGAGCTCAGGAAACGAGGTATCCTCCAGCTTCGTTTCCAGCTCATCATCCGGAATACCGAGAATATCAGCTTTAGCTTCCAGTATCTGTTCATGTCCGCTTCCGTCCCCAAACATTCCGAAGCCGTTGCCGGTATTAGCCAGTGCAACGACACCGCCCACGAGGGTAAAAGCGCCCAAACCGATTAAAGCCCCAAATAGATATTTTTTCATTACTTATTCTCCTTTCTTAACTTCGACCTTTCAACTAGTACTACGCTGGTTCTTAGAGTTTCTTTCAATTAATACGAAGAAGCACAATTCCGAGATTCCGGATCAAGTCCGGAATGACAAAAGGGCTGTCATCCTGAACTCGATTCAGGATCTTGATTCCTTCTGGAACCACGAATCATACATACTCTTCGGGATTGTGTTTGATTACCACTCCAATTCAAGAACTAAGCTTACCGTCCTTAATGTTCATAATCCGACTGGCAAATTTTCTGTTGTACTCACTATGAGTTATCAATATAAAAGTCATTTTATGTTCATCGTTTAATTTCTTTAGTAAGATAGTTATTTCTTCTCCAGTTTTGGAATCCAAGTTACCGGTCGGTTCATCTGCCAATATTATGGCTGGTTTATTAATCAAAGCTCTAGCGATGGCAACACGCTGCTGTTCACCACCTGACAGTAAGCTTGGTAGATGTTTAACTCTTTCTTTTAGACCAACCATCTCCAGCATCTCTGTAGCTTTCTTGGTATCATCTTTTGACCTATCAACAATAGCTGCTTCCACATTCTCCAGTGCAGTAAGAGTAGGAATTAGATTATAATGCTGGAATATAAATCCGACTTTCTGACCACGAAGCTTGGTTAATTTTGCTTCACTCATTTTTGTAATGTCTTGTCCGTCTATCATCACATTACCTTTTGAAGGTCTCTCAAGGCCGCCAATCAACTGAAGGAGCGTGCTTTTACCGCTCCCAGATTCACCAAAAATAACTAAGAGCTCCCCTTTCTCTACTTTCAGATCAATACCATCTATAGCATGGATTATCTTGGATCCCTGCTTATATTCCCGATGTAAATTGTTTAATTCAATAAGTGTCATATTTTATTAATCTAAATTACGCAGAGCTTCCGAAGGTTTCATTCTTGATGATTTATAGGCGGCTATGATACCAGCCAGTATAGAGCCAGCTAAAGCTAATAGTGATCCGACAAGTAAGGTCATATTCGTATAAACAACTTCCAGATTAAATGATGTAGTTACCGGGTCACTTTCTCCACCAGCTCCAAGGAATTTTCTCCCAATTTGTTCAAGATCAGAAGACGCGAATTCAGCAGTAAATGAAATATCAAAGTTATTTAAGATTGCTATAGATATAAGCCCTAGTCCAATTCCTAAAACAGCCCCGATTATACCAAGTACAATATTTTCCATAAGTATTTGTCTTACTACTATCCGATTACTCCAACCAATAGCTTTCAGCGTTCCGATCTCACGAGTTCTTTTATTTACCGAAAGTACCGTTAATAAACTAACGATAATAAATGCAGCCACCATCACGATAATACTGGTCAGACCAACAAACCTATCCGTTAAATTTGCAGCATCTACCAAGCTACCTGTTACTTCTTCAGCGGTATCAGATGAATCCGTAACTTGCGCGCCAGAAAACAAACCATCCAGCTGTTTACTTACTTCATCTACTGAATATGCATCAGCTGATTTTACCAGCATAATATTTATACTATCTTCTCTGTCAGATAACCTTTGCAATTCTTCTAATTGTAAATATATGTCAGCGGAATTTGTATATAATTTTGGTTCTACCAGCCCGACAACAATAAAATCGTATTGCTCAGTCCCGTTGTTCTGATACAGTGAAAATTTATCACCTACACTAATACCTTCTTTCTGAGCATATTCATTACTAATATTTACTCCATCTGGCCCTGAGATAAATTCCCCTTCAATAACCTGATCAGGCAAGACAAGTCCGATATTATCTTTGGTAATATCAACACCGGCGACTGTAAAATTTTCTGTTTGGATATTTGTCTCCGGAGTATCAATTTCCGTACGAATAATTTTCTTATCTGTAACTAATGTTCTGTCTTGGGTTTTAAATGTTCCACTATAACCCTTAAATCTTTCAGGCATTGCTTCATTAACCGCATCCATAATTGCTAATCTGCCTTCTGGGGATTTCATATTAATCCCACTATTCATTATGGCTGTTTTTGCTGCTTCCAATACCTCTTGTTCTTCAGCAGTCATTGGAGCAATCTCTTGGTCTACTATAATTTCCTGGCCTCCAATAAATATTTCTTCTCCACCTGTTTCTATCTCCGAAACTATCTCAGGTATTTCACCTTCTTGATGAGTAACATTTAATATTAATCCCAATGCATAATCTTCAACCAAAGTTTCGTCTAATCCATCTGCCTCATCAGCAGAAAAACTAAGTAATGATCCAGAAAGGAATACATCGCGTGTGAAAGTATCACCTGCGCTACCATATTGCGATAGATCAGTACTGACAATATTTTCTCTTAGATAATCATAACCAGCCGCCTCATCTTTCATTCCTGATTCCAGATCTACTGTCCTCGTAACTAAAATGTCAGTTCCAACATTCTCCAATGGATTCAGTACTGTTTCCTGGGTACTCGAAAGACTCTGGGATGTGGAAATTATGACAATAATAATAGCACTGGCAATCGCCAATCCCAATGAAATGGTGATGGTCTTGCCAATCCGGCGTACTAATTCATTTTTTAGGTATCTTAAATAAAACATAATATATGTATAGGTTTGTATAGTATATCTTAAATTATCCAATAAATCTATTACTACGCAAACTGCCGCGATTTATTTCAAAAATTCATTTTAAATTGACAAAATAAACTTTCCCCATTACAATATCTTAATCTGTAATTTCACATATTTATTAGGAGGATCCATGAATCCAACCGTTATGACGGTAGGGTATGTAGTTCATAATTGGCAAATACTGCTCGGACAGAAACTACGCGGACTGGGAAAAGGCCTGTTCGACGGCTACGGCGGTTCTAAAGAAACCACTGATAAAACAGTTGACCGGACTATGGAACGGGAGTTTGAGGAAGAAACAGGCGGGATGTTAATACTTGGGATGGAAAAACGAGGAGTAGTGCTCATTACCTTTCGTGATGATGATATGGTCATCGAGCTCCATTTCTACCACATTACGAAATGGGACGGTGTACCACGCAAAACCGACGAGATGATACCTAAGTGGTTTGATCTCGACGCAATACCGTATGACATGATGTGGGCCAACGACCAGTTCATTGTGCCGCTCCACCTCAGTGGCTATATGTATACCGGTCAATTCTACTTCGACAGTCCTGAAAGCAGGATACTTCTCAGACGCGAGATTGCCGTTGTCACCGAACTACCAAACCATATTGCCCAACAAAGGCTTTAGACCCATACGCCTTGGAATAATCCAAAAGGGTCTTTTTTTATTGATCGGCCTATTTATCAACCTCCAAGTATGCCCTCTCAAGAGTACGCTTCATTTTTCACCCTTGACAGAGAAGGATATATTCGTTAAGATGTCTGAAACGCAAAAACCAAGGAGGGCTCCATCACTAAAAAAAAGTTATGGCTGATAATTGGATTGCTCATTTTCCCCGGTGGATTTTTAATCTTAGGAGGGTGGCTACTAAAACACCTCTGCTCCACTAAATCGAAATCATCAGAATAATGAATGACACCACGATCTCTAAGCTCGTCCTCACCCGGCGGGCTTTTTTATTTCACTTCAAATCCTTCTATTGACATTCGCCATACATACCGCTAAGCTATCTGAACGAAAAATAAACACCAATAATAACATAGAGGTAATAACAATGGCTCTTCTTTGTAAAGTATGCAGAGGACGCTGTCAGGTTCCACAAACATACCCAAGCACCGATCTCGGTATATGCCCAACCTGTGCCGGAAAAGGACATGATGGTAATGGACCTCCAATGTGTCCAACTTGCAGAGTCGCACTCACGGCTACGCCGGAAGGGCTGAAGTGTTGGGAACACGGCCTTGTATGGCAGCTAATGCACTTAACCAAAGCAACGGGCGCCCAGCATGATCAGAACGCCATACACTGTGTCGTAATCGTGGATGTCACAAAGCAAAGCGTCGGTGATATCATCCGATTTGCCTGCACAAAACAGGCCGCTATCGCCTCGGATCTTTCTCAAGAATTGGAAGACGGACCGTTTTATATCGTCCAATTTCCGGGCGGCGAACAACAGTCTCTCAACAGAAAGGCGCTGGAAGCAGCAATTGAAGCACTTGAAGCCGGCGTTGGATGACCAACACCGCAACTCGCATATAAAGACCCAGCGAGGATAAACAAGGGTCTTTTTTCTTATCTAATTACTCCGTTCTACTTTCTCAGGCCACGTGCCTACAAAGTCAACGAAAATCAATACAACACTCCTTTGACATCTGTCCTTTTTTCCATAACAATATATGGGTATGAACAAAATCGTCCTAGACATCGAAACGCAGAACACCTTTCAGGAAGTGCAAAGCCAAAATCCAACGGCACTTGATCTTTCTCTTCTTGTCGTATATGAGTATTCCAAGGATACCTACACGAGCTATTTTGAACATAATATTTCCAAATTATGGCCCGTCCTGGAGCAGAGTAATTTGATTATTGGCTTTAACCTCGACTATTTTGATATACCTATCCTGAACAAGTACTACCACGGTGATCTGAGTAATAAAAAAACGCTCGATCTGCTGAGTGAAATAAAGAAAGCTTCGGGACGGCGCATTTCCCTGAACAAGGTTGCGACCGCAACTCTTGGTGTGGAAAAAAGTGGAAACGGACTTGATGCCGTTACCTGGTGGAAGCGCGGTGAGATTGATAAAATTGAAAAATATTGTAAGGACGACGTAAAAATTACTAAAGAGCTATACGACTTTGCATACACCAAAGGTTACGTCCAGTTTGAGCAGTATGGCAAAATGCAAAAAATAAAGCTTGATACGAGCAAGTGGGAGCAGATGCCGATAGGACATAATAATCAGACGCTGTTTTAAAGACAATCAAGATTAAGAACCATCATCGAACCTTCAGTCGGCTGTAACGTGCCAATGAGTAATTTTATTAATGTTGTTTTTCCGGCTCCATTAGGTCCGACCGGACCTGTAATCTGCCCCGCTGGTATTTCTAAACTAACATCCTGTAATGCATGGATGTCTTTATAGTCTTTTGAAAGGTGGTCTACACGAATTGCTGTACTCATCTCTCTATGTTACTTAATAATCCATTTGATCCGCCCTACTATCGTTGACTATAAACAAAAAAGGTAATAGCACCAATAACTGCCACTACGGAAAGCAGCGCCACTACCCTGAGTACATTTTGATACTGCTCTGGCAACTTTTGCCTTTTCTGCTGTTTCTTTTTATTCGCAGCCA
>SDBT01018365.1_pt1 | contig 10995 bp, 9 predicted proteins | sample 2277101 | NCBI WGS metagenome assembly SDBT01 (sample SAMN10404973, study PRJNA504765) | marine sediment metagenome | isolation source: marine sediment core GS10_PC15, 103 cmbsf | place: Arctic Ocean: Southern Knipovich Ridge | collected 2010 | reverse complement strand
GGCGACACCGAGTACACGGACACCCCGCATCGCCGCAGGATGGTCACGATGAAGACCTATGAGGTCGCAGACCTCGTGGATCGCGCAGACGCCCGGCGGCTCCTGAACGACCCGATCAACGCCTACACGAAGTCGATGGCAGCAGCAGCCAACCGGCGGCTCGACGACATCATCTTCGCGGCATTCGATGCCACGGCATCGACGGGACCGGACGGGGCGGGCACCGCCGTATTCGACACCGCAGGCTTCGAGGTGGACCTGGGGGCGGGCAACAACATGACCCTGTTCGCTCTCACCGGAGCGCGGCGTCGACTCGAGGCGGCAGAGAACGAAGAGGACGACGGCGACAACACGTGGCACATCGTCATGAGTGCCATCAACCGTCAGGGGCTGCTCGAAGAGGACCCGAGCGGTGTGAGCCCAACGCTCACGAGCGCCGACTTCGCCAGCGTGAAGGCTCTGGTCAATGGCCAGATCGACACCTTCCTCGGCTTCAACTTCATCAAGAGCCAGCGCGGAGCGATCACCGCTGGTGGCGTCCGTGACGTGTTCGCCTGGGTGAAGCTGTCGATGATGCTCGGTGTCTCGGAAGAGAGCCGCGGCTTCATGGACGTCCTACCCACCAAGCGGCACTCGATCCAGGTACGGTACGAGATGGACTCGGGAGCAACACGCATGGACGAGAGCGGAGTCGTTCGAATCCTCGCCGACGAAATCCCGTAAGTCGTAAGCTCGGGGGGCGCCGGTCTTCTGGCCGGCGCCCCGTTTGCTCGCTCTTGGAGGGGCAACAGAATGGCAAACACCCGCTCTGACTTGATGGCCAACATGCTGGCGAACCCGGCGGTGCAAAACGACCCTCGTGTCACCCGCGGAACGCTTCGCTATTCGGCTGTCATGACAGTGTTCGCTGGGACCGAGTCAGCCAATCACTATTTCCCGCAGCGGCGCTTCAACATTCTCGATCGCATCACCCATGTCGAAGTTGTGCACAGCGACCTTGGAACCACGATCGCAATGGATCTTGGTCTGTACGAGTCTGGTGATTGGACGAGGGAAGATCAGGCCGAGAAGGATGTGGACATCTGGGTTGATGGCCGCGACTTTTCAAGCGTCAGGGATCTCAAGGCGACAATTTTGGGCTCCGGCTCCGGCTCGGTTGGGGCAGCGACACAAGGTCGGGCTGTCTGGCAAGATGCTGGAGACTCGGAGATACCCGGCGACCGCGGCACCTATGACGCAGCCTGGAAGATCATCGGCGCGCCAACGGCAGTTGCCGGAACGATCACGACGTTTTTCACCTATGTATCAGGGGGCTGAAGCGACAGCCAAGGAAACTCCGTTTTGAGGAACGCCGCAGCGGAATGCCCGGGCGGCGGCCCTCGATACTGCAAGACAAGGAGCCATTCAAATGGCCGACCTTTATTCTGATCACTACGCACTAGCCGTCAGTCAGGCTTCGCCCGACGATCCGCACATCAAGGTGCCTGCGGGCATCGATCACGCGGCGCTGCGCTACAAGCGAGGCACCATCACGACCACGGTGGCCACGGCGGCGGCGGACGTTCTTCGCTTCTTCCCGATGCGCTCGAGCGATCGTCTTCTCAATCTGTTCTTGTCGCATACGGCCGATGCGTCGACCAGTGCGGCTGGCGATTGCGGTCTGCACGATTCGCCCGATGAGCAAGGGGTGGGCGGTGCTGCGGTCGACACCAACCTGTGGTGCCCGGTGGGTACCGCTCCCATGATCGACATCACGCTCGCCATCGACCGCGTCGACATCCTCCTGCTGGGCGATCTGGCCAACGAGGACATCGGCACGCGACTCTGGGAGATGGCCGACGTGGGCGCGGCAACCTTCACCGTAGATCCCCAGTCGCTCTTCGACATCACGATGAGGATCTCGGCCGAGGTCGGCATCGTGGTCACCGAGTACGTGATGGAGGCGGTCTACACAGCTGGCGCTGGAAGTTGAGCCGCTAGTACATGACAGAATTCTACTCTGACCAGTTCGCGCCGCGTCCCGTCCACGTCGTTGGACTAGAAACGACGGTCCCCACCGTTTTGCCGAACAGGCGCTTCAAGTCGCTGCCCGGGACTAGCCGCGTGCCGATCTACTCGACACGCGGCTATCTCGACCTCACGAGCCTGGACAACCCCTTCCCGGTGGCTGGCGATGTGTATCGGCTCCTGGAGGTGAGGAGTTCGGATCGCATCTACGAGCTGAAGCTGTGGGTGTCGCAAAGTGGCTATGGCGATTGGACTGGAACGCTGACGGCCGATTGCGGCCTCTATGTGCAGGGGCAAAATCACGATGGGCCGTTGGTGACCCCGAGCGATCTCTTCGCGAGCAGTCTCAACATCGGGACCGAACACCTTGGAACGAATGTGCTTACCGAAAACAACATCTTCCAGGAAGGCCACCGGGGCTGGCAGATGTGGGACCTGCTGCGGAATGAGTTGGTCGAGTTCAATGGCCTTACCCACGACCCAAAGATCACTTGGGACATCGGCATGGAGGTCCAAATCTCAACCGTCAGTAAAACCGGGGCGATCTTGCTCGAGATGATCTTCTCGCCAGCGGGGGTCTGAGATGGCCAGCGAAACGTCGATTGCCAACGCCTGCCTGATCCTGCTGGGTCAGCGACGCATCTCGTCCATCGACGAGCAGCGCAAGACGGCCCTCCTGATCAAGGAGCGGTTCGACGAGGTGCGGGACGAGACTCTGCGGCTACACCCGTGGAATTTCGCGACCGCCCGCGCCTCGCTTGCCGCCAACGCCACGCCGCCGCTCTGGGGCTTCGACTTCGCCTACGACTTCCCGGTCGATCTGCTGCGGCTGCTCGAGGTCGACAACCCCGCCCAGTACCGATACCGCGTCGAGGGGCGGCAGGTGATCACCGACATCGGGCCACCGCTGAACATCGAGTACACGCGCCAGGAGACGAGCGTTGCGCTCTTCGACGTGACCTTCCGCCAGGCCTTCGCAGCCGCCCTGGCTGCCGACCTGGCCGAGGCGATCACTGGCACTACCAGCAAGGTCGAGCAGCTGATGGCGATCCGAGACGCCAAGGTCCGCGGAGCCCGGGTGCCGGACGGCCAGGAGCCCAGCCCGCGACACATCGAGTCGAGCGAGTGGCTGGATGCACGCGAAGAGGTGGGCTTCGAGCGCCGGGTGCCATCGGGGCCTGGCACGCCGCTGTAGACGTGGAGCTACCCGTCGTCGAGGATTTCGATGTCCCCTCGCTGGGCGTGATCCTTCGCGATGGCCGTAGGGTCTCTCGCGACGACCAATTCACAGCACAGGAAATCTACAAGAGGACTCTCGAGGCTCTAATCGCGGAGTACGGGAGCCGGTCTCTTGAGTTCTGTGATACAGGACAACCAGAGCACGAGAACGATCTATGGGCCGAAGAGATGGCGAGGAACCCCGCCGCCGTGTGGCAGGAGTGGTTCGACCAGGCGGGCGACACCGTCATTCGGGATAGATCAGAGCAGAACCCCAGGCTGTCCATCCTCCAACTGGTAGTGCTTGAGAGGCTGGGGGCTCAGGAGATCCTGGGCTACTTCACGCTCTACAACATCAAGGTGGAGACCGAGGACGCCGCAGGCTTCACGATCAACGCGATGGTGGTCCCCGGCATGAACCCTCTCGGCCCACAGACGCTCGAGACGATGTGGACCCAGATCATGCGCCGGATGATGCAGTTCGACATGACGACCGAGGATGGTCGCATCATCGACCTCATCGAGTGGCAGTTCCCGGACCGCGGCACGCAGAATTGGGGCGGTCAAGAAGTACTCGGTAGCGGGTTCAGTGCCAACCGAGTTGTCGATCTCGTCGCAGTGGGCCAGGACCTCACGAAGATCGGCGACATCCCGCTGAAGGTGAGACGGAAGCCCACCGGCCCGCCTGGCCCTCCGTAGGCCACTATGGCGCAAGTCACCGTCACGCTATTCACCGATCCTGGCACGGGCCTAAACCCAAACACCGGCAGCGCTATGGCTGTCAGTGCCAACACTCCCGTGACCTTTAATGAGCAGTCGCCCACTGGCTGGGTTGGGCGCCTAGGTAAGAATAATCCGGAAGCAAATCTCTTCCTTCGGTTCCGGCGAATCAACGCAGACGTACCCATTGGGTCCATTATCGACGGTGCGAATATCAGGCTGACGACGAATGCGGCTGCAACTTCTGGCGGGAACCTTCGCATCGGGCATCTGATAACCAGCTTCGACTCTAACCGCAAGGCGGGACGAAACGGGTGGGCGTTCGACAACACTGCCCCGTTTGACCCAGATTCCTTTTCCAAGTCCTACGACTACACAACCACCATCAACGCTCCTGCCCACTCGACTAACAATAACGTGCTTACGATCCTGCTTGGTCGTCTCTTGTTCAATATTTGGTTGAGCACGAACTTCACTTGGTTAGGGATCGGTGCGACGACGCAGATTCACTGGGGTGACGGTATCGGAGGCGAAGACCAAATCGTCGATAGCCTGATCTTTTCCGTAAGTATCACAGTCAACGACCTCACTGAGGACCCCTTCCTATTCACGATCGATTCCCAGGCTGTCAGCAACGCCGACGACCGGCTCAAGGTGCACCTCGACCCGACCGCGCTGGACTCCAACAAGCCCGCGTTGATCGTCAAGTACACCGAGAATTTCCCAGAGTTCACGAGCGTACCGACCGCTGGCGACCTGTCTGCCGACGCGACCTGTCTGTACGAGATCGACATCGACGCCATTCCCTATCTGCTGCCCGACCAAACCCGCGGCGCTTTCCTGCGTCTCAGGTTCAGCCTGACGACTTTCCCTGCAGGCATGACGATCATCGACGTGGAAACCGGCGAGATCGAGTGGACGCCTACCGTCGCGCAGGCGGGTGCCTCCTATTCGGTTGTGATGCGCGTGCAGAACGATGGCGACCTGTTCGCTGAGACGGACCTCAGCTGGTCGATCACCGTCCCCACCATCGGCTCGCCGTCGTTCATCACATCCCCGCCGCTGACCGGCGAAGAGGAGAAGCTCTACGTCTACGACGCGGACGCTGTCCCCGGGACCGCCGCCTGTCAGGACCAGACGGTGACCTTCTCGCTGATCGTGGGACCACCCGGCATGGTCATGGACCCCGTCACGGGGGTGCTCTCCTGGACGCCGGGGCTCGGCGATGCGGGCAACCACGACGTGACGATTCGGGTCGTCAACTTCATCCCCAGCAACACGACCGATCAGAGCTTCATCATCTTCATCCACGTCCAACAGCCAGACGACCTGGCCGACCCCACGCTCACCGGCATCGCTAACTGCGCCCTGGTCTCGCTGGGCGAGCGGCGCATCCGGAGCCTCGACGACACCACGCTGGGCGCTCAGCTGATCCGTGATCGGTTCGACGACGTGCGCGACGAGCTGATCCGGCTCTTCCCCTGGGATTTCGCCAAGACCCGGGCTCGCCTGCCGGCCAACGCCACGCCACCGATCGGAGATTTCGCAGGTTTCACTTACGCTTACCCGCTTCCGTTCGACTTCGTCCGGCTGATCGAGGTCCTCACTCCGGCGCACCACGCCTACCGCGTAGAGGGCGGCCAGATCCTCACGCACAACGAGGCCCCGCTCGAGATCGTCTACCTGAGGAGCGTTCAGAACCCCGGGGAGATGGACGTGCTCTTCCGTGAGACGCTGTGTGCATCGCTGGCTTTCGAGATTGCTGCAGCGATTACGGACAACTCCGATAAGATCGCCGCTGCGGCGACGCGATTCCTGGCCAAGCTCCGCGATGCGAGACGGGCGAGCGGCCAGGAGGAGGAGCCAGAGGACCAGGGCGGCGAGTTCGGAGGCTGGCTCGAGTTTCGTGGGTCAGACAAGCGCCGTGAGGATCGATAGTGGCTCGTGAAACGCCGATCCAGCACAGCTTCAACGCTGGCGAGTGGTCGCCCAGGATGTTCGGGCGTACCGATCTTGACAAGTACCGGGCGGCGGCGCGCCTCATCTCCAACTGGCAGCTGATTCCTCAGGGCGGCCTGGTCCGGCGCTCCGGCACGCGCTTCGCCTCGTTCAGCAAGAATTCCGCCACCGAGACTGCCCGACTGGTTCCGTTCGTCTTCAGCGACACACAGGCCTACGTCCTCGAGATCGGCGACCGCTACACCCGCTTCCATACGCTCGAGGGCTCACTGCGCCTGCAGATTCTCACCCCTGTTCGATCGGCAGACCTCAACGCCATCACCGACCTGCTGACAATCACCGGACACGGCTACTCCGATGGCGATGGGGTTATCCGAATCACCAGCACGGGCAACGTCCCAGCTGGGCTGGTATCTGGCGATCCTTACTTCGTTAGGCTGCCTTTCCCTCTGCTCGTCGACGCTCTGACTGGCGTGGACACAGTCACCGATGATCTGATCATCCCAGCGGGTCACACCCTCGGCTCTGCCGACAATGTCGGCCCCTACCAGCTGGAAGCTCCCAGTGGCTTCCCGAGCGGGTTGCTGCCGGATACCGACTATTTCATTGATCGTGGCACGGTGAGCGACACGCGCTTCGGCCTATCTCTGATTCCTGGTGGAGCGCGAGTCAACATTATTGGTACTAACGTTGGGCTGATGACGCTGGTACCGTCGCCGACTTTCGTTGCCAGCAATTTCTGGTTCGTCGCCGACCCGGGGGACCCTCCCCTCAACATGACGGACACGGGCACGCTGATCCACACCGTCACGCCCGATGCTGTACCGGCTCACGTAGAGCTTGCGACGCCGTGGAATCTGTCAGAGCTAGCGGCTCTCAACTTCACGCAGTCCGCAGACGTGCTCACGATCGTCCACCCCGATCATCGTCCGCAGACCATCTCGCGCATCTCTGCTCAGGGCTTCGTGCTCGACGACGCGCAGTTCACAGACGGTCCCTATGGGCCAGAGAACGCCACGGCTATCACCATCACGCCCAGCGCCACGTCGGGCGTGATCACGCTCTCAGCGACCGCAGCGATCTTCAGCAGTCTCGATGTAGGTCGTGACGTGCGACTACGGGGACCGAACCACTGGGGCTACGCGACAATCTCTGCGACCAACAGCTTCCCCTTCTCTCAGGACCTGTTTCATGCCGGCGACATCTTCAGCATCGATCTAGCGACCGATATCATCACGACTTCGCTTGGTTTCGGGTTCCCCATGACAACCGGCACGCCCGTGCGCTTCTCGGGCGGCACGATCCCGCCAGGTCTGGTCGAAGGCCAGCTCTACTTCGTCCACGCTAAGCCCTCCCCGGATTTCAGCATCCACGACAACGTCTCAGACGCTGCCGCCGATCTGAACCGGGTAGACATCACTGGTCCCGGCGCGGGGACCGTAAACATAATTCGACAAACCGTCCTCGGGAATCCCCACGGATTCACGGGAAACGAGGGACCCGTTCGCCTAGTGGCAGCGGGCGCCACGATCATCCCGGGGCTTTTCGAGGACACAGACTATTTCATCTATGTTCAGGACGCGACCAACTTCGGTTTCTCTGAGGTTGCTGGGCAAAATCCGGTGGGCCCAACGGCACGCGAAGCCGTAGGCACTCTGACAATGCACGGCGGCACGCTGCCGGCGACGATCGTAACCGCCATCGTGAAAGCTGATTTTGAGGATACGTCTGCGACCACCGCCTGGCGCCGGGGCGTCTTCGGCGGGCCGCTGGGACAACCGTCTAGCATCGTCTTCCACGAAGCGCGACTGTGGCTCGCCATCGCACAAACTCTCTTCGCGAGCAAGACGAACGACTTCAACGTCTTCAGCCCCAGCGGCGACATCATCCCCGGAGACATCGCGCTCCTCGACGACACAGTTGATCCCAATAACGCCATCACCTACGAGCTGTCCTCGCAAGAGGTGAACATCATCAACTGGCTGCATTCGGCCAGGACGCTCGTGGCGGGAACTCTCTCGGACAACTGGACGATCGAGTCTGGCGTGTCGGGGGAGGCGCTTGGGCCTCTCAGCATCGTGGCGCGTCCAACGGCAGAGCAGGGCGGCAACATCGTGCCGCCCGTGCGGGTTGGATCGAGGACGGTCTACGTCAGTACCACTGGGCGCAAGCTCTTCTCACTGGGATACTCGTTCGCAACCGACAACTACGAAGCCAGCGATCTCACGCTCTTCGCTGAGCACATCACTGGTGCCGCCATCACCGACCTGACCAACGCTCCAGAGCCAGGCGCGAATGTCTTCGCGGTCCGGGAGGACGGCAAGCTCGCTGCGCTGACCTTGATTCGAGATCAGGAGATCGAGGGCTGGTCGCGCCATGTGCTGGGCGGTGCCTTCGTGGCGGCCTACTCGTTCACCTTCACGACCACCGACGTAGCGCTGGTGACGGATAGCATCATGTTCACGGCGAGCGGGCTCGAGACGGGCCAGCGGGTCCGCATGAAGCCACAAGCCGGCGCCACCCTCCCTGCGCCCTTCCTGGCCCACCGGGACTACTACGTCCGCGCAGACGGTGCCGACCTGCTGTTCTTCTACAACACCGCCGCCGACGCACGCAACGACGTGCTGCGGATCGACATCACGACCGTGGGTGTAGGCATCAGCGAGATGGGCACTGCCACGGACGCGGTCGTCGAGAACGTGGCTGCGATCCCGTCACCGGCCGGCGATCCAACCGGCACTGGCCGCACGAACCTCGCTCACGACCAGGTGTGGATGCTGGTAAAGCGCACGATCAATGGCCTGACGGTGCGGTCGATCGAGTTCATGGAGGACCTCTTCGAAGCCTCCGGCGAGGCACCGGACAAGCTCGAGGATGCCTACTTCCTGGACTGCGGGCTGACCTACAACGACCCCTTGACGCCGATCACGGTCGTCACGGGACTGATCCACCTGGCTGGTGAGTTCGTAGACGTGCTCGCCGATGGCGTTGTCTACCTGGACCTGCAGGTGTCCCAGACGGGCACCATCACGATCGATGTCGCCGCGGTCAAGATTCACATCGGCTTCGGATTCAGCAGCGATTTCCGTTCCTTGCGGCGCGCGAGCGGGGACCTGGCCGAGTCCTCCGAGACGAAACGTGGGCGCACGGACGCCATCACGCTGCGTCTAGACCAATCGCTGGGCGGGAAGTACGGGCCGACCGAGGACGACCTGCTGGACATGAGCGACGAGCTTCTGCCCTTCGACCTGCTGCTCGACACGATCCCGCCGCTGTTCACCGACGACATCGAGCTGCCTTTCGAGGGGCCCTGGGACACCTACGGCGAAATCTACATCCGGCAAGACATCCCGCTGCCCTTCTCGCTGATTGCACTTCTACCTGCAGGCCAGAGGGACGCCGACACTCGGGGGCGACAACGGAGATGAGAGCCACGATCCAGCCGACCGTGTGGCAAGACCTGAAGAGCATGCCCGAGGTCGCCGAGCACAGCCCTTGGAACGACTGGTCGATGAAGCAAATCGAGGAGGTCGACTACCGCGAGATGATGCTCGAGCAGTATGCTCGCTCAATCTGGATGGATGGCACGGTGATTGCCGTGGTCGGAATCTGGCCGCAGCACCCGGGAGTGTCCCGAGCCTGGACGCAGCTATCGCGCGTTGGCCTGGACCTCTACCCGAAGGCTCTTCACCAGGCGACCCTCGAGTGCATCGAGTTGGGCTTCGAGACCTTCCGGCTGTGGCGCATCGAGGCGCACTGCCGATTCGGACACGAAGAGGGCCGCCGTTGGCTCCGCCACCTGGGGTTCATGCCCGAGGCTCTGATGAAGAACTACGGTTTCGGCGGCCACCCTGACTACTGGCTCTACGCGAGGACAAGACAATGGCCCCTCTAGTAGGCGGACCGCTTCCGACTCCGCAGCGCGTGGTTAGCGCTGGCCTCACCACGCAGACCAGCTTCGCCAACTTCGACAGCTTCGGGGCCGGCCTCTCCGCGTTGCAAGGCATCACGCAGCTCCTGGGTGGCATCGCAGCCAAGGACCAGGCCGAAGAGAACGCCAAGCTGTTGCGGGAGCTGGGAATCCTGCGCGCCCAGGCCGTCCGCCGAGCAGGCCGTCGCTTGCAGGGCCGTCAGATCGCCCAGGCGGGCTTCGCGGGTGGCACCATGACCGGCAGCATCATCGACATCATCGCGGACACGGCAGTCGAGAACGAGCGAGAGGCGCTGACCCAGCAGTTCAGCTTCGATGCCCAGGCACAAGCCGAAGAGGCGCGAGGCACCGCGCTACTCGTAGCCAGCGTCGCGAGAGGTCAGAGCACCATCCTGGGCGGCACGGCGCGCGCACTGGGCCGGATACCGACTGTCCGAGACGAAGATCAAGACGACGTAACCACCGGGGGCCGCTAATGCCTGTTATCCCTGGAGCCAGACCCGCAGGTAGCCCTGGTGCCGCAGGGCTCGTCCGTCCCATCGTCGCCGCGCTCCCGGCCGCCGCCGCTGCGGGCAGCATCACCCCCCTCATCTCCGAGCACGAGCGGGCTATCGGCGAGCGCATCAAGCGCATCCAGCGAAACCAGTTCCACCGGGCCTCCAACGACATCACGGTCGCGGCCAACGAGCTGTCTGCGGAGATCGCACAGGACCTGAACCCGGACGTGGAGGCCTACGACGCAGCCCTCAACTCCAGGATCAATGAGATCCTGGGACGCATCGAGGACGGGGAAGTAGCCGACGCCGTCGAGCAGTTCGCCCGCCGCCGTGCACTCATCGACTCCCACGATCTGAACCTGCGGGTCGAGAAATTCGAGCGGGACACGGAAGCGTCCGTGGTGGCTACGCGCGTACAGAACCTGGCCGCCGGCTTCGCGCTTGCCGGCTCCCCCGAGGCTCGACAGAACATCATCAACGAGATCGACACCATCACCGGCATGAGCGAGAACTTCCTGGGCCCCGAGGTGGCCGAGGACATCCGGCTCGAGTCGATCCAGATGCGCGGTATCGCCGCCGCCAATCAGAGCATGCACAGCAACCCGTTGGGTTTGCTCGACCAGCTGGATCAGAAAGGCCACCCCGAGTTCGCCCTGCTCACCC
>SDBT01018364.1_pt1 | contig 10995 bp, 9 predicted proteins | sample 2277101 | NCBI WGS metagenome assembly SDBT01 (sample SAMN10404973, study PRJNA504765) | marine sediment metagenome | isolation source: marine sediment core GS10_PC15, 103 cmbsf | place: Arctic Ocean: Southern Knipovich Ridge | collected 2010 | reverse complement strand
ACAACCCACACAATACATGTACATGGAAAAGATGAAAATCCTCAAGCCCGGAGGACTCGGGATTATTGATAAATTTCAAAATCAGGATTAAACGGGCCGTACGCTTTTGCTTGCGTTTTTAATGGCAGCCACAATTTTCTGATATCCCGTACAACGGCACCCCCCTCTCATCGACTCCTGTTATCAGTATTGCTTTTGCATCGTATGCCACCAGAGACGGCGGAAGATCGGCTGCCGGTCTTGCTGAGGTTAGGTTTCCGGCTATGGTGGCCAGGTTTCTTATCAAAGGAGAACCGAGGTTTGACCCCCTTTATTTTCATAAAAAAATATCCATTAATTTACAGAAAACAGTCGCAGCTTGGAGGGAAACGATGATCATAGTAGGCGAATTAATCAATTCAACGAGAAAAAAGATCAAAGAAGCTATGCAGAACAAGGACGGAGAGTACATCCGCGATCTCGCGATAAAGCAGGATGAGGCGGGTGCGGATTTTATAGACGTGAACGCGGGCGCTTTTGTAACGGAGGAGATGGAAAATCTCGAGTGGGCAATAAACGAGGTCCAGGGAGTTACAAAAAAGCCTCTTGCCATCGACAGCCCGCGGGGGGACGCAATGGCAATGGGTTTGAAGCTCCACAAAAACGGCAAACCTATGTTCAACTCCATTACCCGTGAGAGCGACAGGTGGGACCAACTGTTTTTGCTTGCTGTGGAAACCGATGCCCTTGTTCTGGGTCTTTGTATTGATGACAACGGTATTCCCGAAAAAGCCGATGAAAGGGTAAGGATCGCAGATCAGATTATAACCGATCTGACGAAAGCGGGGAAAAATATCGAGGATATCGCCATAGATCCGCTTACGACCCCGCTCAGCGTAAACACGACTTTCGGTTTGACACTGATCGACACGATCAAACGTTTAAAAAAGAACTTTCCGGAGGTCAAGCTGATAACAGGCCTGAGCAATATTTCCTACGGTCTTCCGGCAAGAAAACAGGTAAACAGGGCTTTTATGGTATTGTGCATCGTTAACGGCCTGGACGGGGCCCTTATCGACCCCCTTGACACAGTCATGATGAGCATCATTATGGCCACCGAGGCATTATTGAACAAAGACCCTTACTGCCATAACTACCTTAAGGCCTACCGAAGCGGATTGTTGTGAAGGAATAGAGAGAAGGACCGTGTGAGATCCCTTTTTAACAAAGGCCATTGTAGAACGTCCGGCTGAGCTTTACTGGCTACTTTGAGTGAATATTCATGGCGCGGGTTCTTTTCGAGAATGAGATTATCGGACATCCATATAGATTATTCAGATTCTCAGGTTCCAACTTCCGAGAATTATCTCTGCTACGATCCGGATTATCCCACTGACACTTATGCTTTATGATTTTTTCAAGACCGGGCATGGGATCTGTAATGGAGTGGTTTGTCCGGATTACGCCCAAGTGGCATTTCGGTACGGGCAATCCATGAAAAAACAAATTCTTATCAAATTTAAAACGGTTTATTGAAACGGTTTAATTAATCAGTAGGGATTTCCGTATTAATTTAACTTGCTGTAATTATTTGTAAAAAAAATATAAAATAAAATATAAAATAAATATTGACAATATATTTGGAATGGTTTATTAAAACGTTCTAAAAATACATATTCCGGCTTCGAATTTCAAACCATTTGCTGCAACCTGGTGGAATGATTGGAAGACAAAAGAATCACCATAAAGGAAATTGCCAAGATAGCGAAGGTATCCCCTTCCACAGTTTCCATGGTCATTAATAAAAAGCCGGGGGTTGCCTCTGAGACCCGGTTCCGCGTCCTTCGTATCGTTGAGGCGTTCAATTTCATCCCGTCCCCGGTTGCCCGTTCCCTTGTCAAAAAACGTTCCAATGCCGTGGCCATGCTTATTACCACCTTACAAAACGTGATTTACCCAATCATTGTGGCGGGTGTGGAAAGTGTCCTTTGGGATCTGGATTACACCTTGAGCATTTTTTCCACACATGAGGATGACGCATTAGAGGCCAAAGAGATTGAAACCATCAGGGCCAGAGGTTTTGACGGGGTGATAAATGCGGCCTGTCTGCTGGACAACCAAAACTCGGAACTTCTTGCCAATCTCAAAATCCCCGCCGTATGGGTCCTCCGGCGATATTCTAAAATGGGAGATTTGGATCATGTCATTGTGGACGACGAAAAAGCCACCTACCTGGTGGTCGAACATATGATCCGACTGGGGCACAAACGCATCGGAATCATCAAGGGGCCCCTCAATACCTCGACCGGTATGGAGAGATATGATGGTATGGTCAAGGCATTAAAGGACTATGGGATAGCGCTTTCAGAAGATCTCATCCAGCAGGGGGACTATCTTCGTGAAAGCGGTTATCAGGCTACAAAGGCATTCCTGAGATTGAAAACCAAGGAGCGCCCAACCGCGATCTGTGCGGCCAATGACCAGATGGCGACAGGTGCCTTTGATGCGCTTTTGGATGCCGGCCTGAAGATCCCGGAAGATATCGCCCTTGCCGGTGCCAATAATGTGGAGGCGTCTTCTTTCCGATCCATGGAAATTACAACGGCCAGGGCTCATCGAAGAGACTTGGGGCGTCTGGGTGCAAAAAGACTCATCGAGAAAATAGAAAAGAAAAGAGGGCATAAAAAACCTTTTCAAATAGTCCTCGATACTGAGTTGATCATTCGAAGGAGTTGCGGTTTTAATAGGGCTTCGGGTTATAGGATTAAAAAGGCTGGAGAACGAAGTGTTTGAAAAGGATCCATCCGCCTGATGGGTCTATGGGCTTTCCATGTGCCAGGCAAGTTGCATCAGCCTGGCATTAACATATTGTGACAACCCTTATCCCACCAGCACAAGGGTGAACTGGAGGCAGACCTGAGGGCCTGGGTCTTTTTGAAGGGCACAGCGGGGGAGAGGGAATGCCCTGAAACGCTCAAAGGATTGGGCATAATCGAGAACCCTATTATGAAAGGAGCGTGATAAAAAGAATTTTTGCATAACGGTTATCGTCGGGAATTCATCAAGTTTTTTTGTTATTTTTTATCCATAATTTACAAGGAGGTGTTGTATGCCGAAAAGCAGAGTTGGTTTATTCGTTACCTTTATATTGGTGAGCGTCCTATTGGCCGGGGCGACGTCCGCTTTGGCAAAAAAAAGGACTCTTAAAACCTCCAGCCTTATTTATAATAACCTGCGTGTCGACTATTACGGTTGGCATCGCTTTCTGGATCTTGTACAGGAGCGCTCTGGAGGACAATTTAACTTCAAACGGCTGGACAAAGCTATCATTGGCAATAACGTGCAGATGCATGAAGCTGTTATAAGGGGTACCGTAGATATAGCCAAGGGCTGGGCCCCCATTATGACAAATCATTCAGTCGCCGCTCGGGCGCTCCTGTTGCCCTTCCTGTTAAACCTTCCGGAAGATATGCTCTGGTTGATCGAGTCCCCGCAGGCCAGAGAACTCCTCGATGTGATTGGAAAACAGGCCGGTGTCCACGTTCTGACATCCGGTATTTACGAGGAGCGTCACTGGTTCAACAATAAGCGCCCCATCCGAAACCTGGCAGACGCCAAAGGTCTGCGCATCAGGACGTTGGAGTCAAAGGCCGAACAGGAATGGGTGGCCTTGACTGGTGCACGTCCAGGGCCCAGCTCCTTTCCTGAACTCTACAATATGTTAAAAACAGGCGTCTTTGATGGTTATGACGGTAATTTCACTGTGCACGACTCCATGAAGTACTATGAGGTCACGAAATACGTCACCATTATGGGATACCACAACATTGGACCGATGATTCTCATTAATCAGAAGGTGTGGGACGGGTTTACCCCGGCAGAAAAGAAGCTTTTTCAGGATGCGGCGCACCAGGCCATGGTTGAGAATTATGCGCAGGGCCGCCGCATGGTCACGCGTGCCCGGGAGGTCGCCCTCAAACACGGAAACCAGATTATCGAAGAACTTGAAGACAGGGACAAGTGGATAGAGGCCGTACAGCCCTATATTGTCAAGGTGAGGAAGATGAGTCCCGACGTAGACAAATATGTCAAGGCCGTTGAGGAGTACCATAAGAAATATCCTCGTTGGCCCATCGAAGTCAACGCGCCGGTGCCAAAGGCCAAATACTAATCTGAGTCATGTCTGAGACGGGGCTGCAAAGTTTTTGCGGCCCCGTTAAAATCTTTTAAAGCATAGAAAGTCCTGGGTATGCCATGCATTATATTGATGTGATCAATGATTTTATCGACCATGTGGTGAAATGGATCATCATCGTACTTATGCTGTTCATCCCTGCCGTGATGGTCCTTCAGGTCATTATTCGTTATGTTTTTAACTATCCACTTCCATGGCCTGAAGAAGCAACCCGGTTTGCCTTGATATGGCTCGTCTTTATGACTGCCTGTGCTGCTTTGAGGCGAGGCGAGGTGGTTGCGCTAGACTATTTCCGGGTGCGTCTCAGCGAGAAGGTGGCGCGGTATTTGACCATTATGGGAAGTGTACTGATGATAAGCTTTCTCATGGTAGTCTTTTACTCCGGGGTTGACATGACCTGGTTCACTTTCAAAAGGGGAACGCCTTCATCCGCCATGGAATTACCCTGGTGGATTGTCTACATTTCGGTCCCCATAGGATGTTGTTTGATGAGCTTTCAGATCCTGGCGGATCTCCTGCACCTTTTGCTTGATAAAAAGACACTTACTTAACCCCGTTGTAGAGGAATTTTAAATATGCCTCGATCGTAATGGGGGGAGGGTTCGAATGGTTGAAATTATCCTGATTTTTGCCTTTATTTTTTTTCTCATTGTAGGCGTACCAATCGCCTTTGTGCTGGGACTGGTGGGAGTCCTTCATATCCTTCTGATTGGCCAATTTGATACCTTCCTGCCCTTGATCATGCGGAAAATGATACAGGGCGCCGACAATTTTATTCTAGTGGCCGTTCCCATGTTCATGCTGGCCGGCAGCCTGATGAACTCTGCGGGGATCACTTCCCGTCTGGTGAAGTTTGCCGATGCCCTGGTGGGGTGGTTGAGGGGTGGACTGGGCCACGTCAACGTGATGGTGAGCATGATCTTTGCGGGCATAACGGGTATTGCCACCGCGGACACCTCGGCCATGTGTACGATCATGGTACCGGCCATGGAAAAAGCGGGTTATGACCGTGATTTCGCCACCGGAGTAACCTCCGTCTCATCACTCATCGGAGCAGTCATTCCGCCAAGCGTCCAGATGGTCCTCTTTTCGGTGATAGCCGGGGTCTCCACAGGGAAGCTCTTTTCAGCCGGATTTTTGCCTGGCGTGTTGCTTGGGCTTTCCATGATGGCTCTGGTGACCTATTTCTCCATCAAACGAAAATATCCCATCTCATCCCGATTTTCTTTAAAAAAACTGGCCTTCACTTTTGTGGAGTCCTCGATGGCCCTTTCCATGCCTGTGGTAATGATCGGGGGGCTGCTTGTTGGTGTTTTTTCTCCCACGGAGGCCTCTGCAGTGGGCGTGGCTATGGCCATGTTTATTGGATTTTTCGTTTATAAAGAGCTCAAACTCAAGGATCTGCCGGAAATTCTTTGGAGGAGCGGCAGGCTCACTGCCGCGGTCATGATCCTGGTCTCCACAGCCGCCATCTTCTCTTTTACCCTGACTTACGGAGATGTCCCGGTCAAGGTGGCGGATTTCCTCCTGTCGCTGACCACGAACAAATATATTTTTCTGATCTATATCAATATTCTCCTGCTTTTCATCGGGACATTTATGGACATCACGGCCTCCACGATCATTCTTACACCCATCCTGGTCCCCATTGCCCAGCAGTATGGCGTAGACCCTGTGCATTTTGGTCTGATCATGGTCTTGAACCTGGTCATTGGGTGTGTCACACCCCCGGTTGGTATAGTTATCTTTGTGGCCAGCACCATCACCGGGCTGAGTTTTGAGAGGGTGGTGAAGGCCATTTTACCATTCTTGATTGCAGCATTGGTCGTTCTGCTTATCACCACCTATTGGGAGAGCGGCATCATGTATCTGCCAAACCTTCTGTTCCCTGATTAGTGCGATACCTTTTGAATCGTGAGATAAGAACCTTGAACCAGATCCGGAACGTTTTTTTAAAAGGAGACAGTCATGGAAGAAAATCTAGCCAAAAAAAACTGGGAACGTATACAGGCGGCCATGGCCTTTGAAGAGCCTGACCAGGTGCCTTTTTTTCTGCATTCCAGCGGACCCTTCCACACCAGTTTGAATCAAGTACCTGTCATGGACTATTACAATTCTGTAGAAAAAATGCTGGAGGTCCAGTTGGCTACAAACAAACGTTTCCACGGGCTGACGGCCATTGCGCCTGATCTGAGTATGGCCATAGAGACCTCGGCCATGGGGGCTGAGATCACATGGACTAGTGATGGGAATTCATGGGTCCAGCCCTTCGTGAAGACGGAGGCGGACATTGAAAAACTGGAACTGCCCGACCTTGATGACGCGGCTTATATGACCAAGGCATTTGAATATTATGGCTATATGAAAGAGAAGGTGGGAAATGGAACCCCCGTGGCTTTCAACTCAACCCATTCTCCCTGGGGGGTTGCCGCTTTGATTCGGGGGACCAGTGACTTCTTTGCCGATGTGGTAGAGAACCCGGGATTTGTCAAGAAACTGACACGGAAGACCCTTGATTGCAGTCTCGCATACCTGAGAGCCATGCAGGAGGCTGTGGGCCCTGATAATTTCACGCGTATTCTCCTATGGGACGATCTGGCCTCCTTTGTGAGTCTGGAACAGTTCAGGGAATTCGTTCTGCCCCTCGATGAGGAAATCTTTGAGGCATTTCCTCAGTGCGAGCGGTGGTATCATAATGACGCGGATGCGACCTATATCCTGGAAGGCATTGCAGAGGCGGGGATCCAGGTCTTCCACTACGGGTATGAGGTGGACCCCGTCTATGCCAAAGAGAAGATAGGCGACAGGGTCTGTCTCATGGGGAACGTCCCTCCTCTTTCGGTCCTTCGAAACGGAACCCCCGCGGACATCGAGAAATCTGTCAGAGAGATAATTGGAATGTCCGGGACCGGCGGGGGGCTGATCATAGGTGCAGGGGGGTATCTGGATGAGGGGACGCCGGCGGAAAATGTTGATGCCATGATCCGAGCCTGTGAAAAATACGGAAAAAGAGAACAGTTGCCCTCTTTGCGAGAACAAGTCGTAATCCAGGCAGCAAAAAATAAAAAAACCGTCACCATGGCAGAGGCTATCCCGATCAAAGAGGATGTCTCCGGGAAGATTTCTGAAATTGATCACATCAGGGGTGCGGTCATCTCCGGCAAGTACAAGGAAATTCAGATTATTCTTCGTCAGGCATTGGAAAAAGGGATCTCCCCCCAGACCGTTATAGACGAGGCCGTCGTTCCGGCGATGGATCATGTAGGGCTGCTTTTCTCCAACGCTCAGATATTCATTCCCGAAATGCTGATGGCCGCCAAGGCGAGCGAGGCTATTCTGGAGATCTTATCACCTATTATGATCGGGGACCATGCCGTAAAAAGTAAAGGCAAAGTGGCCATTGGTACTGTAAAAGAGGATCTACATGATATCGGCAAGAATATCGTCCTGTCCATGATGCAGGGTGGAGGCTTTGAGGTGGTGGACCTGGGGGTGGACTGTCCTGCGGAGAAGGTCGTTGAGGCAGTAAGGGATGGGGCCCAGGTTATAGGCCTTTCCGCCGTGCTGACAACGGTACTGCCCAACATGAAGGAGACTATTGATAAGTTGGAACAAGAGGGCCTTCGGGAGAAATGCAAAGTTTTGATTGGAGGGGCTGCGGTCACACCTCCGGTGGCTGAGCAGGTGGGGGCGGATGCCTATTGCCGGAATGCTGCTGAGGGAGTCGTCATGGCGAAGGGGTTTATTGAGCAACTGCTCAAGGCTTGAGGTAGAGCAAGCTGTTATTCTGGAAATTGGGTCTGAAGATAGCTACATCCTCACGGAAAAGTCATCTGAATTATAGGAGGTAACGCAAGCAAAAAAGTAGTTATTACACGAGCACTGGCGGACTCGACTACGATGAAGAAGCACCCTCCGGGAGTCCCATCATACACCCCCGAAGAGTATGTGCGGGAAGCTGATGCCATAGAAGAGGCAGGGGACAGCCGTGGTTCATATCCCCTTTTGAGATCCCGATACCGGTACACCGACCACGGATGTCAAGGTCATAAAGGCGGTCCGGAAGAGGTGCGCCGGGTGGGCAGAGCGCCATCTCCCGGACGGGAAAATTGTGATCCCCCAATGGGGAGTCAGATGAGCCTACCCGACCCAGGCTGATATCGGCAAGATGAAGTACGATGACTGGTTCAAACGTTACCGCCCGGAGGATTCATGGGAATACGGCCAACCCGCTATAGATGCAGTGAAAAAGCGAGGTGAGTTTATGTCCTACTAGTCGCGTTCGCCGTCCCTTGCCATGCAGTCGTCACGATTTTCGTGGACTGCGGGGACATTCCATGTAGAACAGATTTATGAGAATAATATCGTAATCAAATGAGGAGGGAACAACGCCTATGGCTGGAGATCTGGTGAGTACACTGGCAGATTTGAAGGAAAAAGAAGCCTTGGATATGGTGCAGGAGAGGCTCGATTCGGGCGATGATCCTGTGGCCATATTAGATGATGCACGAAGGGCTTTGGAGGTGGTTGGGCAGCGCTTTGAAGATCGCACCTACTTCATTCCGGACCTGGTCTATAGCGGAAAAATCCTGGAGGCGATTTCTGAGATAATCAAGCCACTGCTCGTGAAGGATGAAGAGGAGTCGGAGAAGCTGGGAAAGGTGCTCATAGGAACTGTTGCCGGGGATATCCACGATATCGGGAAAAATATTGTTACCTTCTTACTCGATATCAATGGTTTTGAGACAAAGGACATCGGAGTGAATGTTCCGGCAAAGAGATTTGTAGATACCATCAAGGAATTCGAGCCGGATGTGGTCGGCCTCAGTTGTCTCTTGACCGTGGCCTTTGATGCCATGAGAGATACCATCACGGCCATCAAGGATGCAGGGCTCAGGGACAAGGTAAAGATCATGATCGGAGGCGGGGTTGTGGATGAAAACCTGGTCCCCTATGTCGGGGCCGACGGTTTCGAACAGCACGCAAGTGGTGCGGTGACCCTTTCCAAGAAGTGGTTGGGCATAGACTGAGAAGGAGATGAAAAGTGGGTAATCAAGACAAAACACCGGTTGAATTGTACGCTGAGCGGTCAAAGAGGATCGCGGAAGCAGCCCAGCTAAAGGTGCCGGACCGCATTCCTATCTCCATCGAGGATGAGGGAGTGTTTGTAAAATATGGGGGTGCGACCTGGGCGGAGGTGATGTATGATTTTCAAAAGGCCGTTGTGGGGACCAAAAAGCTCTGTGTGGATCTGGATCAGGACACCCATGCCAATCCTTTTGTCATGTGTCCCGGACAGGTCTATGACATCCTGAACTTCAAGCAGATGAAATGGCCAGGTGCTGCCCTGGAAGAAAACCGGCTGGATGATCCAAATTCCGTGTACCAATTTGTGGAACCGGACGCCGGTTTTGAGGCCATGCGCCCGGAAGAGTATGAGTGGTTTGTGAATGATCCTACGGATTTTATGATCCGGGGATACTGGCCCAAGGTGTCCAAGACCCTGGCGCCCCTCAAAAATCTGCCCGCCATGTGGCACATCAACTCCTACACAAGGCTTCCTTTCCTGGCCGCCTTCGGGACTCCGCAAATCGCCGAGGCCCTGGAAGCCCTTGTGGCCGCCGGCCGGAAACTCATCAAATACAATCAGGCCTTGACGCAATTCATCGTAGATATGGTAAAGCTGGGGTATCCGCCCCGTAATATTGCCGCCTGCTCAGAACCCTTTGATTTTTTCGGGGACTACATGAGGGGTACCATCGGCAGAATGATTGACATGTACCGGCACCCGGAGCAACTTAAGGAGGCCATGGACAAGGTCACCCCCATGATCATGGAGCAGGTCCTGACATTGGCAAGGGCCAAACTGAGTATCCTGGATGAGGCCATGCCGGAAGGGAACCACCCCAGGCATGTGGCCATGTACCTCCATGGAGGTGCCGGAGGTTTCATGTCCAATAAACAATTTAAGGAGTTTTACTGGCCCACCCTGCAGCGAATCCTTCTGGGGATCATTGATGCGGGATTTACGCCCTACATGTTCTCCGAAGGGGTGTATGATGACCGGCTGGAGATTATCAAGGACCTGCCCAAGGGAAAGGTGGTATGGCACATTGAACAGGACATCTTTAAGGCGAAGGAGATTCTTGGGGATACTTGCTGCATAGAAGGGGGCCCCCCGGCTTCTATCATGGAGCGCGGTACGGTAGATGACGTGAAGGACTATGCCAAAAAAGTGATCAAAGTCTGTGGCAAAGACGGCGGTTTTATCATGGGTGTCGCCCACTCCCTGATGGATGCCAGGTACGAGAACATGAAGGCTTTGGTGGATTATACCAAGGAATACGGAGTGTATAATTGACGGCTTTATAAAAAAACCCAACTGCGGTGTTGTGCTTCATCTTCAGGCAAATCCATTTTGTACTTCAACGTTCCCCTCAATCCCCATCAGGGCGTTATTAAATTCATGGGCAACACCGCCGGCCAATGTGGCAATAGCCTCCATTTTCTGGACCTCTCCTGCTCGTTTCCGCTCGTTAACCTACCTTTGAAGCCGTCTATTAATCTGAAGTTCCCTTTTAAAAAAGACGCAAATATCCAATAAATACTTATTGTTACAATACAACTTGGTGTAAACCTACTGTCTACACTCGTATCGTCTGGAGCAAATCGAATACTTTCTGCTGCTTGGGCAAGGAATAGGGGGACATCCTATAATGCTCCTGTCAAGAAAAAAGTTGACCCCCATAAATTGTAGTAAATTCAAAGAGATAAAGATCTATCATTTTTTTGATATAACTCCCCATTAAGCCCATAGCAGA
>SDBT01018363.1_pt1 | contig 10996 bp, 4 predicted proteins | sample 2277101 | NCBI WGS metagenome assembly SDBT01 (sample SAMN10404973, study PRJNA504765) | marine sediment metagenome | isolation source: marine sediment core GS10_PC15, 103 cmbsf | place: Arctic Ocean: Southern Knipovich Ridge | collected 2010 | reverse complement strand
TAGTTGATCCTCCATAGTAAATTCCGTTAAACAGGAATTTAAAGGTTCCATGGGGTTGGGCCCGGCGGGTTATCTCTGGTCCGTACAAGAAAAGCTTACCTTGACCCACATCGGCCTCAATAATCGTAATGCCTCCATGCAGGTAATGACTTCCCCAAGCCCAGCCACTTCGCAGAGGATTCTCATTATCAAACCAGGCTACTGAACGCATCTCTTCTTTAATAGCATCTGGTTTTATCCGAAAGACGGGGCTGTTATTGAAAGATACATCTACTTTCTCGGGTAAGCCATAGGCCAGAGGATTGGTGTTATCGACGCTTACTTGAAGAATTGAGCTAGGTACGAAATATTTTTCCTTGGGCAAGGATGTTTCCTTCCCATCCTGAAGCTTTTCAACCAGGGCATTGGTAATAGGCAGACCGGCGTGGTATCCGATGCTTGTGGAGCTGCTTATCGCCAGCAGAGTGCCACCATTTTTCATGAATTCAAGCAATTTTGGAACCGTTTTAGCCACGGTTACTTTGCCAAGCCGTTTGCGGAATTCTGAAGGAATACTTTCTGGCTTAGGCTGAGGGGAAGAGCGAAAGCGAGTCTCACCAGGGCGGTCGCTGAGGGGAATAGCATCCCTAACGAAGATTAGTACATCGTATTTTTTATTCAAGTTGCCAGCATCAAGTGTGGCAGGATAGACCACTTTAAACGGGAACTCAAACTGTTCAAGTAGCCACCGTACCCAGCCGGAAGGTATTGACCCTCCATATTGATCCCACAATCCAATGCGTAATGGTCGTAAACGGAAAGCTTCTCCTGAGGGCTTAGAGTCTATCCCTTCAAAATTTAATCCAATCTCCTTGGCTATATTCTCGAGTCGGCGCAAAGTGGATGACTTGGCTGGGATGTAAATCGTGCCAGCAGGGTATGTCTTTTCCTCAATCTGAAAAACCTCTTTAAACCTGTACACATCTTGCTTTTTTCGAAGGAGGCGGTTGATGGCAATAAAGGCATCATTGACTCTGTGGTCTAAGAGAAAGCCAATGGCATTCTTGCCCTGTCTAACCCTTCCAACAGGGGGCTGGACAAGGCCCTCTATTTTTTCAAAGGGGTCTTCGACACTTTCAAAAATCCGGTCGAATTCCACTCCCATTTGATAAGCCAAAGTCCAGCCAGCATTATCATAAGGAGGAATCGGCGATCCACCTGGATACGGAATGTCATCTGGATGATCTTGAGGTTCGAACATGGAGAGGATGTGGGGACGGAAGGCTTGAGCGGTCTTGACGATATAAGAACCAGAAGCATAGAACTTATCGCCTACCTTGAAGGAATCATCTGCTCGAAGGACAGTTACTCCATTCTTGATGAGAGTATTCACAAATTTGATCGCAGTTAAAAAGTCGGGCTGATCGGAAGGAAGAATGTACGCTCGAGGATCACGCTCAGCCGGGTCAAATAACATCTCATAATATTTGCGTGGGTAGCCTTGGTTTCGGCCGGAACCTACTCGCTGCGCTTTATCTTTTTTGATTGCCTCCTCGACGGCAGCAATCCGTTGCGGATGAATCGTCCAGTGGTCGCGGCTTCCCCGTTCAATGGAGTTTTTTCCCATAAGATAGATGTTGAACAGGAAGTCCTCGCGGTGTTTGGAAGCCAGGTCGAGAATTGCCCTGTCAGCTGTAATCGAGTACTCAATTGACTGGCGGAAATGCCACTTCTGCGGAGCAATCGGAGCAGGAAGATCATTTTTAGGGAGTTGTTTTTGAGGAAGAAACGGAATCTCCATCGGAGTGGGACTCCCGATAGTTTCTGTTAGAATGCCGATCATGTTGTGAAAATAACTAGATGTCCGCAGTCCGCCGTTCCACCAGGTCGAATATCTTGCTCCTGATCTCTTCGTGGTCCCTGCTTTGCCTTCGGCAACGAAACGACTATGCATGGCAGCTCCGACGAGCTCGATTCCTAATGGAACAAGGGGATCATAGCAGTAGTTGAACGGATCGCGGAAAGGAGGTGCAAATAAAACTGTCCCTGCAGGACCAGATTGATGCTGGTTGTATACAATTTGAGGAAACCACTCGCTGTACAACACCCGGTTAATAGCTTCTGTCTCAGGCTGAGTTACCATGTAAAAGTCACGATTATTATCGTGGCCGATATACTTCTGGTACAGGCGGGGAAGTCCTCTCAAAGACCGCTTGGTTGGTTCCTTTTCCCTCATATACCAGTCCGAAACCAACTCCATTCCATCTGGATTTGGGGGGACGGCGAGTAAAATGACATCACTCAGGATTCTCAGCGTCTCAGGATCATTTCGGGTCGCCATTTGATAGACAAACTCTATAATATGCTGCGCTCCCAACACTTCAGTTCCGTGCATGCCTCCATCAATCCAGACCACTGCCCGTCCTTCAGAGGCCAGTTCTCGAGCCTCGCTATCAGTAAGTCCTTCAGCTAATGCCAGTCTCTTTGAGATATCTTTATAACGACTGATTTTCCTTTGATTCTCTGGAGAAGTGATAATGGCCATATACATCGGGTGTTTTTCAGCTGTTATCCCGATTCCGTCAAGAGAAAGGCGCCTGGATTCCAGGGAAAGTTTTTTCAAGTAAGCCATGAATTGAGTGTAGTTGGCCAGGTAGTAATCGTCTCCTGGAGTAAACCCAAAGTGTTCCTTGGGAGTTGTTATTTTGCGCTGGGCTAAAACAGGAGTGGCCAGTAGCGCTATTAAAAGAAAAAGTGAAATAAGACTCCTATTCTTACGCATAAATTCCTTCCTTTTCCCAGTCAGGGATAAAAATGTGTTTTTCTGTTTGCCAAAGCTCTCCGCTTCCACTATGACCATTGAAAAATCTTGTGCAGGCAATTGATAAATCGAACCCCTAATTTAGCAAAGGAATAATTTGATGTCAAAAGTTAAATGATTAAAAGCTTAAAATTGAGCACCTTATTTAGAGCATTTTTAAGCTTTAGATAGTGCATTATTAGATTTTAGCTCGGGTCCTTGTTTTTCTGCTTATTAAAAAAAAAGAGAATGACATATTATATTTTGTTTTTACAATTCTTGAAAAAATGGAGTTTAAAAGACTTTTTTTATCCTTTTGCGTATAATTCATTAGGCACAGGATGTCTTTAAAGATTGAACATTGCTAAAAATTAACCTGGATTATTCACGGATCGAGTTTGCCAGATTGCCACGCTCCGCTCGCAACGACGATGTTATTTAAAATATATGTCATCGGATGCGAGGCACAGGGTATGCGGCTGTGGTTCTTCACCGCAAATGCCCTGTAACGAAGCAGATGCGGTGAAATCGGTCCGCCCGAAGGGTAAATTAGGCCGACATATAATAAAAAGAAACGCATTTGAAACCGATTGAATGTTATGTTAGAAGTGAAATCAGAGTAACGAGTAGATATCAATGAAAATAAATATTGGTGTCGGCATAATTTATGAATAAATCAGGTTAATTAAAGGAGGAAATTATGCGTATACGAATTATCTCATTACTTGTAGTTGCCTCTATTTTTATTTTTGCATGCGCTCCCCAGGAAGAAGTGTCTCGCGTTATTCCTATGAAAGACTTTTTCCGGAATCCTGAAAGTGCTGTGTTTGGGCTTTCTCCTGATGGACGTCACCTTGCTTTTTTAAAACCTTGGGAAAACCGGCTAAATGTTCATGTGCAAAAAATAGGGGAAGAAGAGGCTACACGTATTACCGGTGCAACGGAAAGAGATATTGCAGATTATTATTGGGCGAATAATAATCGCGTCGCTTATGTACAGGATACTGCAGGGGATGAAAACTTCAGATTATATGCAGTCAACATCGATGGATCCGACCTCAAAGAGCTCACTCCGTATGAAAAAGTGAGGGTGGAGCTAATTGATAAGCTGAAAAATGACGATAAGCACATGCTGATCTCGATGAATAAGCGTGATCCTCGTTTGTTTGATGTTTATCGTATTAACATCAACTCAGGTAAGATGAAAATGATCGCTAAAAATCCAGGAAATATCATGGGCTGGCAGACCGACCATGACGGCAATTTGAGGATAGCAGTGACCTCAGATGGTGTTAACACAAGTGTTCTTTATCGTGATACTGAAAAGGATAAGTTCCAAACCCTGATTACAACAAATTTCAAAGAATCAATGTCACCTTTATTCTTCACGTTCGACAATAAAAACCTTTATGTTGCTTCCAATATAGGCCGGGATAAAACAGCTATATACGAATATGATATTAAAAATAAAAAACACACTAAATTATTATACGAGCATCCTGAAGTTGATGTTATTGGTTTATTAAAATCGGATAAAAGGAAGAAAATTACAGGTGTTACTTATACCATCGATAAAAGACATTATCATTTCTTTGATGATGAGAGAAAGAAATTGCAGGAAGGACTAGAAGACCGGCTTCCAGGGTATGAGGTTGTGATCGTAAGCAGAAGTAAAGATGAGAGAAAAGTCCTGGTGAGAACCTACAGCGACAGAACGCTTGGCTCCTATTATTACTTTAATCGCGATACGAATGACTTCAACAAGCTAGTGGATATCAGTCCCTGGCTGAATGAAGATGAGCTGTCTGAAATGAAGGCAATCACGTACAAATCGAGGGATGGGTTAACCATTCACGGATATTTAACTGTGCCCAAAGGCATGAAAGCTAAGGACCTTCCTGTTGTCGTCAATCCTCATGGTGGTCCCTGGGCCAGAGATACGTGGGGCTACAGATCAGAAGTGCAATTCCTTGTTAATAGAGGCTATGCAGTCTTGCAGATGAATTTCAGAACTTCTACTGGCTATGGACGTAAGTTCTGGGAAGCTGGCTTTAAACAGTGGGGGCTTGCCATACAAGATGATATAACTGACGGAGTAGAATGGCTTATCGACCAGGGAATTGCCGACCCGGAACGTATAGGTATCTATGGTGGTTCATTTGGTGGGTATGCCACGCTGGCAGGTGTAGCATTTACTCCTGATCTATATGCCTGCGGCGTAGATTACGTTGGTATCTCAAACCTTTTTACATTAATAAAAACAGTTCCGCCTTACTGGGAACCGATGAGAGAGATGTTCTACGAAATGATGGGTCATCCGGAGAAAGACAAGGAACTCTATGAGAGAGTTTCTCCTCTTTTCCATGCTGATAAGATTAAGGTTCCCATGCTCGTAGTACAAGGAGCCAATGATCCTAGGGTAAATATACAGGAATCAGACCAGATCGTAGAAGCTCTGAAAAAACGGGGTATCGATGTTGAATATATGGTAAAAGAAAATGAAGGACATGGTTTCCGAAACGAAGAGAATCGATTTGATTTCTACAGGGCAATGGAAAAATTTCTTGGTAAGCATTTAGGAGGCAGGGTAGAAGCAGAAACTTAAAAATAGAACGGGGTCACTCATTAGAAGGGGATTGTCAAGATGATAGACTTTCACATTTTACTTCTATTATTTATTGAATTTAATTAACCTGTAGGAATGTGTTTTTGTTTGTAGGGGCTTGATTTAACCTTTTTCCTGTTCAACATGATGATTCCTGCCTCTGCCGTTGAGCTCTTTAAGATTTGATAACAAACTGGCTATGAAATTATTGTAAACGTAGTACCTTGAGAGCTAGAACAAGCGCCTTTCACATTCTTAAAGATAATATCTAATACAATTTTTCTATCTCTTCGGTATCAAGGTGGAGATGTCCTTTGCGTTTTTGGCCCCTAAGAGGACCTTCAAACCAGGCGAGAGTCACCAGGCTGAGGGCTTCTATCCTGTGGGTTTCTCCCATTAAAGTAAACACCATATCACCTGGACCTGCCTCGAAAGGATCAAATGAGCCAGTAACGAGGGCATGGCCGCTGATGATGATCCACCATTCATCACAATCATGGTAATGTAGATCTGAAGATGCTCCCTCGGATAAAGTGTCGATGCCATAATCACAGATTAAAGAATTTTCCGGAATAGGATCTATAGGTGAGATTTTAGCCGTAATATAAGCAGGAGGATTCTCGTATTGTTTTGCTCGAATATGTCGCATTAGACTTTCTCCTATATATTAAATTTCCTAGCTATCTTATGAATATATAATTATCCTCTAAATAAATAGCTACATTTCGCCCAGCCCAACCCGGCGATTCGGTTTCGGTCCTTCCTCCATAATCTAAAGAAGTTAAAATTGATATATAAAAGATTCAAAAACATAGAAACATAAAAGCGTGCCGGCTGTCAACAAACCTATTCTTTCTTAAGGAAATCTTAAGCTGGAGCATTTTGTCTTATTTAAATTGTTACTTCTTGGCTAATTTTCAATTAAGAAGTAGAAAAGTTAATGTTAATTTTCTATGAGGCAAGCATCGGCAGTGCACAATGAAAATGAATTTATTTTATAGTTTCTTGTATTCATTACAGGTTGGCTTGATTGGTTTGTAAGGGCTTGATTCATCATACCTACAAAATGACTCGAAGTAGATTGGTTTTTTTATGTAGGGGCTTGATTCATCAAGCCCACCTTATTTATATTATATGGTCATAAATGTGGTTTGATAAATCGAATTCCTACCTGTAAATCAATCCCATAAATAATAAAAGTTTGAAAGGTCTGACCCCGTGAAACCATGAAACAAGTTGGTATGTACAAAGTCAGAAATGAAATGAATTTGTGTTTGGAAGTGCTGAGATAGGAGAGATGTAAAATCTTAAAGATTATCTTCCATCCTTATGCTTTATACTATGTGCTTGATGATGGAGTGGTATTATTTCCTTCTCTTAATTCGTCTCTGGTCTAACTCTCTATTGGCTGTTTCAGCATTCTGTTTAGCTTCCTGAAGTTTCTGGAATGTTTGGACTATTTCTCTCTGCATCTCTGCTCTGTCATACTGATTTTCGAAGCTGAAGAACCTCTGCTGCAGTTCGTTCACCCTTAAGGTTAAGAGACTAGCGCGTTCATTTGCTTTGTTCAAATTCGTTTCAAGCCTTGCTTGCTCTTCAGTATTCTCTTGCTCTATTTCCTCAATTGGGAGTGATAAACTATTCTCATTAAATGCAAGCTTGATAACCGACACAGCCGGCCCTATTCTAAGGTTTTTCAGGTCATTGTTAGTTACAATAACGGCTTTTTTACCTTGAAGCTGTGCTCTTCTCTCTTTCTCCTTTTTGGCTAATTCGACTACGCTTTGAGAACAAAGAAAATTTACGAATAACATCAAAGAGAGGATTATTATAATGATTTTTTTCATACCTATCTTCCCCATGAATATTTTATAGAATTTGATTTTTCAAGTCAATATTATTAATCTGATTTATTCATAAATTATGCCGACACCATTATTTATTTTCATTGATATCTACTCGTTCTCCAAACCCTCGGCAATTTTACATTTCGCATTTCACCTTAGTCAAGCGATCTCATTTATAATTTTTTTGACATTAAATTTTCCTTGTGATATCAAATTTTTAAATGATGAACTCTATAAAAGGCGATAATCATAAGGCACATTATTTTTATGCAGTATCACAAATAAGACTTTTCCAGGATGATCCAAATAAGGCTAAGCTTACAGCCCTTCTTTCCCCAACACGCGGCGCTCCTATCGGAACTTATAATCGATAAATTTATTTTTCTTATGGTGATATTAAATCAAATTTGTTGGAGTTTGATTCATCAAGCGCAAACTTTTTTGTTATAAGGGCGTAATTAATATTATACGTGATTTGATTCATATTCTATAGGGGTTTGATTTATCAAACCCACCTTTTTAAGATTAATAGATTATTGTTAGGAAAGAAAAAAGAAAATCGAAGTTTATCCTGTATTTCTTGTGGGGGATTGATTCATCATGCCTCCAATATGACTCGTAGGAGATTGGTTTTCTTATGTAGGTGTTTGATTTATCAAACCCACTTTTTTTTGTCTAAATAACTTAAAATAAATGAATATGATAAAATAAAACCAAAAATAATGTTAATTTGTATAACACGCAAGTCAATTTAATTGAAAATGAAGAAATGGTTAAATTTTTACTCTGGTTAATTTTATTAGTAATCTGCTGGCCCCTTGCTCTTCTGGCGCTCCTGCTTTATCCTATTGTTTGGATCCTTCTTCTTCCGTTCAGACTTGTTGGTATCACGGTGAGTGCCGTGCTAGGTCTATTTAAAACAGTCATAAAACTTCCCGCCAGAGTTTTGAAAGGGGGGAGAAAATAATAGGACTAATTCCAGAGGAAACCTTCCGATGTGGCAGCGCATTAAGAAAAAGCTAAAGGGTAAGGCACCCCGCACAAAAAAGCGTGTTGAACCGGATAAATCTATCCCGGATGAGCTTTCCCTTTCAGGCATGAGAGAGAGACAAGTCTCTCCGCTCAATTCTAAGGTCTGGCGTTTTGTTCTCCTTGTTTCAGTCGGCTGTATTGTTGCCTGGATTCTTCAGATTCTGTTTGGATTATACCGTCCTTTCGTTGTCTGGATTGTGGTCCTAATAGCCGGCGCATCCTGGGTGGTAGCAATCAGGATGCTGCTTCTTGAGTCCAGGCTTAAGAAATTCTGGATCGTGTGGCTTTTAGGTGGTGCCCTTTTTATTTTCCTTTTAAGATCCTTCGATGGAATTTGGATTGTTTCCCTTTCTTTCGTATTTGTTTTCCTCCTTTTCCGCCGTTACATGCCCTACCGGCATCTGACTTCGCGCCGCCGCAGCGGCTTATTCTTGATCGGCTTTGTTATACTCGTTCTGCTTATTTCAGGGTGGATTTTAGATAAGCAAGAAGCGCCTGCCCAACCCCAGCCAGTGGATTCATCATCCATCTCTGCCAAGCCTAGCGGCCTGGTCGTTCTTGGTCATAACCTTGCCAAATATTCCCTCTGGTCGCTTCAGTTGTTCTGGCTTTTCAGCCTTCTTCATCTTTTTTTCGCCATACGCCTTCATTTCATGAGACTGAAGCCAAAACTGGCCGTAAGCGCTTTTCTGATTGCGGTTGTACCTCTTTTTCTTGTTATTATAATGGGCCTTCTCATTCTATACAGCATGCTGGGAGAAAGCCGGGCTGCTCGAGCCATATCAATCATGGAGGACTGGGCAAATCTGGCAGTCCTGGACGAATACTTCATGCAAACAATCTCTGATCAGTCTTTTTCTTATGATATTGATGGAAAGAAAATTCAGGGGATAGGGGATGAGCCTGCCTGGCTGCCCGGATTTCTATCTTTTTTGAAAACAGAAGACTCACATTATAAAGAATGGGCTGCATCGGAAACGGCCAAATATTTCTGGATTGGTCCTGAATTATGGCTTATAAGCTTAAACAGTGCTGGGAAATATAAAGCTCATATCAAAGGCTGCCTGGTAGATAGCATCATGATGAACCGGCTGGCTGCAATTCTCAAATGCAATATAAAACTCTCTTATGTTGGCTCAATATTGACCGGTGAAGAGGTGCCCATCCAGGTTCGTGATAATAGTCTGAAACCCGATTTTAATAAAATCTCCGGAACGTTTCTCCCCGAAGATGGGAAAGAACAAGAATCAGAGCAAACTCAGACCTCATTCTGGAAACGCATATTCTACTTTGGCATAACTCATCTGGATGTCACTTTTTTTGATTCAGACCTGGTTGGAAAGGAGACTATTCTCCTTACGATTCAAGTAAATATCTCCACCATTCTGCGTGAACTTTTCTCAGAGAAAAATCCTTTAAGCCTGGTTGTGATGATTGCCCTTTTATTTATGGCTGCATTAATGTTCTTCCTGGAGACGTTCGTTCTTATCTTCGGAGTGAGGATCACCACTGGCATCACATCTGCAGTGAAAACACTGCACCGTGGGACGCGGCGCATTGCCGAAGGTGATCTTGATACAAAGATAGTCATACCCAGCGAGGACGAATTAGGAGACCTAGCTACGTCCCTCAACGTAATGGCTGGGGCAGTGAAAAAGGGTCGTGAGGTAGCCATAGAACGCGAGCGCCTCAAACGCGAACTTGATACAGCACGGCAAATTCAGGAAAAGCTCTTGCCTCACGAGATGCCTCAGTTGCCAGGCTTTGAGATTGCGGGAACAAGTATTCCCAGTCAACAGGTAGGAGGGGATTACTTCGATTTCATTGATATGGGAACAGGGCAGCTTGGAATTGCAATCGCCGATGTTTCTGGAAAGGGCATCCCTGCTGCTCTTCTCATGGCAAACCTCCAGGCCAGCCTGCATGCTCAGGTTATCAAAAAAGGGTCAGTCGCCGACGTCGCCTCACGCATGAATAGTCTTCTTGTTAAATCCACGGATACGCATATGTTCGCCACGTTTTTCTATGGCATCTTGGACCAGGTAAAATCGTCCTTCACTTCCACTAATGCAGGGCATAATCCACCACTCTTGTTTCGTGCAGACGGGAAAATCAAGCGCCTTGAAGCAGGAGGACTCGTCCTCGGATTTTTACCTGATCAGAACTATACCCAGCAAACCGTGTCAATAAAACATGGGGAGGTCGTAGTTCTTTTTACAGATGGTATCACTGAAGCTGCCGGATCCTCATCTGAAAAGATTTCAGAAAATCTTTTCGGGGAAGAGCGGTTAATTGGAGTCGTCCGTGCCAGCTTAGCTAAGTCGGCCGCAGAAATTCAAGCCGCCATTCTCCAGGCCATTTCAGACCACACAGCCAATGCCCCCCAGTATGACGACATAACACTCGTAATCATCAAGCGGAAGCAAAAAGAGGTGTAGTGCTGGACCCAGTCGCAATCAAAAAATAATATGGTTATTCTGGACCAGGTCGGAATCATAAAGTAATCTGAGCGGAATAAAAAAATAATATTGTCATTGCGAACGATTGAAGGAAGCGTGGCAATCCACCGTTTTAGATTCTACAAATTGATAGGTTTGATTTATCAACCACACATTTAAATAAAAAAGGTGGATTTAATAAATTAAATCCCTACAAAAGAAGGAACCCCGTATTTAATTAAGATTTTTTCCAGAAAGAAGGCGCGAAAAGGATAAGTACCGTATAAACTTCTAA
>SDBT01018362.1_pt1 | contig 10996 bp, 8 predicted proteins | sample 2277101 | NCBI WGS metagenome assembly SDBT01 (sample SAMN10404973, study PRJNA504765) | marine sediment metagenome | isolation source: marine sediment core GS10_PC15, 103 cmbsf | place: Arctic Ocean: Southern Knipovich Ridge | collected 2010 | reverse complement strand
AATAATATATATATTTCTGTAAAATAATAATAATATATATATTTCTGTAAAATAATAATAATATATATATTTCTGTAAAATAATAATAATATATATATTTCTGTAAAATAATAATAATATATAAATTAATATATAAATAATAAAATGATGGCTATATGGACAATCTAATAATATATAATTCTTTTGGTATGACAGAAAAATGTATTAGTGATGATGAGTCATCCTTAGTGCATAGTAAGGCAAAGTATAGCTTACCATCCCTTGATCTATATAGCTCAGATGAGGAAGATGATATAAAAGATAATATAGATAACATAGGTAATAAAAATAAATATAAAAAATATCAAAATGCAATAATATTATATCTTCGCAATAAACAGAAAGTAACCAGTCTCAAGTTAAACAGTGTGTCCATTACGTTATCTCCAAATGAAGAAGATAAGTTAGAGCGGTATGATATTATATATAATGATACTTTATCTGATATGGGGTCTATTCTGAACACCGTAGATACAAAGAATTTAGTATATTTACTCCGTGGTGCAACGGAACATAATATGGGATTCCCTATTTCAATATTTCCAATTAAAAATAAAAATATATATATTTATAGTTATTATGTATTACTTAACTATAATTTATCTAATATAGATATAAATAATGCTGACACAATCAATATAGTACGCCCTGAGCCTTATGAATCATACTATGTACTCAAATTTATGAGAGATATATATATTCCATCGAAAGTAAGTGTATCATATATTAATAGTAAAATAGGATTACTCACAAATATAGAAAAAAAGTTTGTCTTAAAATGGAGAGGATATTTATCGAACATAACAAATATATACCCACAATACACCACCAACAGCTTGTGCACATACTTTGGAATCCGAACACAACACAATTTCCCTGTTCCACTTATTTTAATTTCTACTAATGAGATTATATTATCATATTATGAATTGAAAGGATATGATATATCAAGAAAAGATAAATCATTCAACAGAGAGCAAGACATATTATTAAGAAATGACTTAAGAGGAATAGTCGTTGTAAATGCTGGACCTGGAACAGGAAAGACGACTGTGGCCAATGAGAGGGCATACAAACTTAGACATGAGGGAGTATTGCTAGTAAGTTATACTCTGGAAGCAATAAATGAAAATCATATACGCCTTAAGGAATATCCTAATGTAAGAGGAAAATTATGCAAGAAGAAGTATGATAAAGCATCAGATGTTATAAATATTACTACATTGGATTCATTAGCGAATCATATATCAAAATCTAGCAATGAAGGATATGATTCAAACATAGTAACTGCAACGAAAAAGCTGAGTAATCTTCCAACTAGAGTAAAACGATATAAGCATATAGTAATTGATGAGGCGCAAGATATAGATGATTCAAGGGGAAAGTTGATACTTGATTATTTTAAGGCAATTAAAGGTAAAAGCCTATGCATTTTTGGAGACCCTAGACAGAGAGTCCATAGTAATAATGGCAAATGGTATAGTAAATTGTGGACTGAATCTGTCAATAATGATATATCTTCTTCATATGATGATAATAATAATAATAATATAAATAAAGATAAAATAAATAAATTATTATGTGATGATACTAAAATAAAGAGAATAGGATTTTCTGTATCATATAGATTTCAAAATCCACATAATTTGAGAGTGTGTAATCATTTGTCATCACAAAGACCCGATCTTCACCATCCTCTTACAATATATAAAAATCAAATTAAATATCCAGAAATACCTATATACTTATTCAATTCACATTATGAAGATATAGACTTAAATTTGGCTACAATAGCCAAATTTATATTACACAAGCTACACTTGGAAAGGAGAGTAGAATTTAGGGAGATAGCAGTTGTTGGTGCTTCAATAGGAAAGGATAATTCTACGTCTGATTTGGCAGGTAAAATGTGTTCTGTATTTAAAAATTATGATATTCCGTGCTATACTAGAAAAGATGGCTCATTCAGCCCGAATGCAGTTTTATTCTCTACTATACATTCAATAAAAGGGAAGGAGTTTGATTATGTGTTCATCATTGGGGCAGATAGTTTCCCCGAGACATTTAAAGCTATACCACGCAAAACATCTGATAGTCTTATTTATGTTATGCACACAAGAGCAAGAAAGCAAATGTTTTATGTATCACCCAAAAGAAAGAAATTCACTCCTCCAAGTGGATTAAGACCCATTATACATAATTATGGTAATCAAAATATAAATAATATAAATAATATAAATAATATAAATAATGAAAAAACGTCAAAACCACTTATAATACCTGAACAATATATTTCATCAGAACCTATAAAGATGGAATATCCAGAATATAGGAGATATAAAATATCTGATCTTGCTGTTGATCATTCGGTATGGAAATTTATTGAAACAAATGACTACACGCTAGGATTACATTCATTTGGAAATATATATAACACTGGGGGCATTGATGAGGATATATTTGATGAGTATAGAACAAAAGAAAATATAAATAAGGATAATGAAGTACGAAAAATACCTGGTAGACCAAAGGATATACCGGCTAGATTTTGGGGTATATTTTGTTCTTTTGGTGTTCAATTATATTTGAAAGATGAATATCATAATATATTTAGATTGTATCAAGACAAAAAAATAGTTACTGTAAGCAATAACAAATATATTTCTATGCAAAAGAAAGGAATAATTGTAAATGGAATAAATATATCTAGTAATCATGTTGTAATTAAATCTGGCCAAGTTAATGTATTGCAAGATCACGAACTGAAGCAGTTGCACATAATATTAGATAAAAAAATAAATAATTTGACCATAGAAGAAATATATTTCTTGTCAAAGGTATATGATTTTCTTATATCGGGACATACTCAATCAAGATACGATGTAGATTTAGAGGATATAGAATCTATATCAGATGATCTTATAGTATCATTCAAGTATATAGCAAAGACTATTATATCCGATTATGGAAAATGTGAGAGTGTCGAAAAAGTAATTTATAGTAATTATATGTCGGTGTGTGGAGCAATGGATGTAGGGATGAATGATTCAGTCATAGAATTTAAAACATCTGAAAGAGATTTATCTCGTGAGGATGCCTTACAAGTGTATCTGTATTCATTGATTTGTAATTTGACTCCTATATTAATTAATCTGCAAACTGGAGATATGTGTTATATAACCACTGATAAATCTATTGAACAATGGAAGTATCTATTTAAATCTTATGCTACCTTAAGAACACATACTGACATGGTAACTGATAATAAAAATACGTATAGAGATAGGAAACTTTCCAAATTATCTGATCCTGATGAATGTGAATTCGTAATTGATACGGAATTTTGTCAATCTACATTTTTCTCTGGTCCATATAGAAAAGGAAATAAACCAATTACTGCCCATCATATATTCGACATAGCAATAATTAATTTAGTTGATCCATATAGATCAATAATTGCTGCAGTTAAACCTATGAATATAGATAAGACAGAAGGTATGAGTGATACAAAGATAAATAAAATGTTAACAGAAAATATAGACAAAGCTATGCTATGGATAAATTCTCATAGTTCCGGTTCTGGTTCTGGTTCTGGTTCTGGTTCCAACAAGGAAGAATCTGAATCAAGAGAATTATTTGAAGTTGCAGATGATATGACAGAAATAAAACGTTTATTCATTCGTGCGTGTGATATGCTAAGTATTTCAAAGCCTAAATTAATGTATTATATGTGTCATACTGACACCAATTGGGCAAAAGAATTAGATATACCTATAGAAAGCATAGACGTTGCAAGCACCATTGCTGCGGATGCCCGGATGTTAGGTTACATAGAAAATGGAAAGAAGCCAAAATTATCTGAATACTACGATATAAAATGTGAACCATCTGAATATAAAAAGCATATGAGAGTACACAATGCTATAACTGACACATTGATGCTATATGAATTAAGACATATGAATTATATATAAAATATAATTACTAATTACTAAATATATATTATTTTTAACACATGAAAATATATATTATTATTATTTGACACATGAAAATATATATTATTATTATTTTGACACATGAAAATATATATTATATATATTTTCATTTTATATATAATAATTTGAGTTCATCAAGTTATTATTATTAACATTTTACTTATAGGTGTAGAAATAGTACTGTCTACTAATATCAAAACTTGGTTATATAAAAAATGAGAGTGAACATACTTATATTTTGTAGGAATACTAAATCATTAATTTCTTATACGTCGTTTTAACTTTATGGGTTAGGGATGTACATTTATTACAATATCCTGTATCCCTTAATATACCCAACATATATTTGCGTGGCATTACATTCCCTTTGCCATCTATATATACAGGTTCGGTAAGTACATCTTCATCTGATCTCATATCCATACATCTACAACATCTTCTTGTTGTACACTCACATATATCAGCGTGATCACATATCAATTTATCTTTTAACTTATTACAAAGTTTTATATAACATTTATTTATATTTCCTAATGACCTTATATCTCTGTTCATCAGATGTGTCATAATTTCATATATCACATCCTCTGGCAATTCATAAAATGTGGTACTTTCCGTTTTATAATATTTACTATTTATGTCTAGTATTATATCATTTTCCCGCAACAAATCTATTAATTCACTTTTCCTTAACCTACTATAACCACGAATTTTGTTATTTTTGCACATATCCCTTAGCTTTACTACAGTGTACATTATTGTATTATGACACTCTTTTGAGTAATACTTGTATTGAACATCAATTTTCTTACTTTTTTTGTGATATTTATCACATAATATTGTCCAAGAAATTTTTATTATACATAATATATTTATTTTTCATTATTTTTATATATATAATCATTCCATTTATCTTTGAGTTCATTTAGTCTATTATCATGATCATTTTCACTTATAAATGGATTCGAATTTAATAGATCCATACCTCTATTAAATAATTCATCTCTATCAATATCAATAATATGATTTTCAAATAAAATTTCTGTATGATCTATATCAGATAAAGATTTTACATGGCTTAAATCAAGACGCTTATCTATGCCCTCATATCCTACAGAATATAAGAAATCATAAAATTTAAACGTGCCCCCTATGGTTCCATCTGATAATTTTATCCATATACATGGCTTTTTATATGCAGCTGCGATTATAATACCATGTAAACTTGACGATATTACTATTTCACATTTTGATATACATTTTAGTAAGTATTCTAGATTATTACCAGTATCAATATCCGCAAATAAGAATTCGTTGGAATGTTTATCTGTATATATATCATTTTTAAATGAATTGAATATAGAATGAGTTTTATCTATATAATGTGGTATAATACAATATTTATGTTTTATTTTTATTTCATCATAATGATGCACCAATGGTAATAATAATGCAGGATCTCCATATATAGAGGGACAAGGAATAGAATCTATTATCATTTTCGCTCTAGTGAGGGGACCACGTACACAGAGTATGTTTCTTGCTTTTTTCATTGAATCCTCTTTTTTAATGAATCCGGATCCCCATATTATACTTTGTTCATTTGACATATAACATATGGATCCCATTGTAATATAATTTTTATTATTTTGTGGTGCATCTATGATATTTATTTTAACTTTGAATAATTTTTCAAATAAATATTGAGATATTGCATCTCCATAATTATGAGAGGTACTTTGATACATTGCACCATCTACAATATTAATATTAATATTATGAAATTTAAGATTATTTATTATATTTTGTTGTTTATGACCCAAGCTACAATTATATATATTTTCCTCGATTATTTTAGCGCATTTATATGATATATCCTTATGATTTAACCACCACGTAGCTATTAGACATTCATCCAAGATTATACATATTTTCCTCATATTTTGATGGTCTAATTCATCAGTGGATGGTAATTTATCAGTAGATGATGATTCGTTGGACATGGACCTACCAAATAACTTTCCATTATGATAATATTCTAATAATATTTTGGATAATTCCAGTGCATTATTACTTTTATCCATTCTATATTTACGTGATAATTTGAGTATTTCATCATAATTTAGTGATTCCAGTAGCTTCCGTATGGTTTCCATAATATTTATTTTATATATATTATATATTATATATTTTAATAATTATATTTTATATTATTTTAATAATTATTTATTTATTTATATAATCTTATATAAATAAATAAATAATTATTAAAATAATATAAAATATAATTATTAAAATATAATTATTAAATGTCATAATCAAAAAGTACAGATTATATACATTCATTACATAATTTACCTCCAGAAAGTATAGCTGACGTAATGTAATCCCTAGATTATAAAGCTATAAATGATCAAAATATTTACAATATTTTAATATATGGAGAAGTCAGCGCCCTCATACTCTTCGGGTGATGTGCCTGGGGGTAGACCTCAAGTTACTTTTATACAGAATATGGATTTTATATTTTTATTTGAATTCAAGCTATTTATATTGTTTAAAATAATTTACTATGTTTAATCTGTTGGTGTTTTTTCTGGATCAATTGTTCCTATAAACCAATATAGCGCATTATAGTATGTTCTTAAATCTGGATATAGTTTAATATTCCCATCTTCATTAAATATGCCATAAGCGACATGGTAATCATAATTTGAAGGCTCATCGTGCACAGTTTCTGAAAACTTACTAACATCAATATAATCACTATATAATGTTATTTTACCAACTAACATATCTTCATCTTGTATTTTTAATTCTTCTAATTCTATTATATTCTTATCTATTGGTTCACCCAAATTCTCATCGTCATAGAGGAAATACCACACATTATCTTTATATTTACTTTTTATTAATTCATCATCTACATTATTCACACTTAACACGTTTTTAACATCATCCATCGCTTCTTTAATTGATCCACTAATATTTAATAAGTCATATGCGTCTGGCATATCATCATTAGATGTAATACTGGGCTCAGAATAAAAATAATAAACTTTTGTATATATTTCCATTTTGTAATTATATTTTATTACACAAAAATATAATTATAATATCATTTTATCACACAAAAATATAATTATAATATCATTTTTATCTAACTCCAATATGTGGTGGAGTTTGCACCACCGTCTTTTCAATAAGGATCGTCATCCCTTCGTGATGGGGGCTCACGCCGACTCATTCCAGTAACTTTGCCTTATCATCTATATCAACATTGCTTGTATACATCTACCTCCCTCTCACTATAGTCCTTCACTATTCCCGTGTTTACGCTCTGCCTTCACTGGTTCTCTACCATTCTATATTTACGTGATAATTTGAGTATTTCATCATAATTTAGTGATTCCAGTAGCTTCTGTGTGGTTTCCATAATATATATTTTATATATATTATATATATTATATATTTTAATAATTATTTATTTATTTATTTATATAAAAATATAATTATTAAAATATAGTTATTAAATGTCATCATCAAAAAGTACAGATTATATACATTCATTACATAATTTACCTCCGGAAAGTATAGTTGACGTAATGTCATCACTAGATTATAAAGCTATAAATGCCTTTTGTAATTCATCATCAAAATATTTACAATATTGTAATACAGAAGATATATGGAGAAGTGCCGTTAAAAAGCAATTCCCATATGCATATGGAGTAATAAAGGAAATGAAAAATAATACAAGCGAAAATTATGCTAAAATTCCTAGTACAGCACTATGGAAATATTATTTTGTATTATTGGATTCTTATTCTACAGAATATAGTGATTATCCAGACTTTGTATCATATGTTAAGTATGGCGTTGTTGGAAATTCTGAAAGTATATTTTATGAGGCACTCAACAGCGGAAATATGGATATTATCTATTTTTTAGCATCAGATGATAAATTTGAGCCAATTATTAATAATGATATATTTTTCAGGGTAGAAGATATGCAAGCAGAAGAATTTGACATAGAAAAAATTTCGGATATGATCATATTTATACTAGGAATTCCTAAATTTAGGAATATGTTTGATTTGAATAATACATTATTATCAATGATAGAGCTTCGTCTTGATGAAGTAGTGGATTATATGATAAAGAACATATTTACTCCTGCACAAATAAATATATTTATAAATAATAATAGATCAATCCTGGATGATGACATCATAGATTATTTGGGTGGATTTGTATATTAATTTAAATATTAATTTATATATTAATTTAAATATTAATTATCATTAAAATATTAATTATCATTAATATTTTAATTTATGTAGTATTTATATAACTAATTATCATATATATGATCAATCATTCCTCAGTTTCCACAAGGGAGGAATACACTCTATCTTTTCAAATTTGTCAATATTTTTATATATCATAGAATTAACCTCTTTTTTAGTTGCCCCAATTTTTTCTCCTATCCACCTTGACGGAAATGGATACTTTGAATGATAAAGAAATGAAACTATTCTATCCTTCAAAGGAATTGAAGTATCCATTAAATCAATTACTGATTCATCACTTGAATCTTCCGTATTACCCTTGTCACTATTTTCACTTGTAGAACTTGATTTGACTCCGCTATTCCTTTTCAGAGTAAGAAAATCTTCCATATTACCCTTATCACTATTTTCACTTGTAGAACCCGATTTGACTCCGCTATTCCTTTTGAGAGTAGGAAAATATGTCGTATTATCCTTGTCACTATTTTCACTTGCAGAACTTGATTTGGCTCCGCTATTACTTTTCAGAGTAGGAAAATCTTCCATATTTAAATGTTTACCTAAATTGTAAATATATTATATATTATATATATATTATAAATTATATGACAATTTTATATTATATTATATTATTTTAAAAAATATTATAAATAATACATCAATCCTTCAGCTATCTTTTCCCCTCCCTGATATGATGGTTCAACTCTAGAAACATAATCATTTGTATCATTACCATCTAATATTTCGTACATAGGAAATGGTATAACTTCTACACCATCTATTTTTATTTTTGATGTGGCATGTATAAATATCTGGTTGATTGCTTCTTGTAGCATTTTTGGATTTCCGTCATAATTAATATATTTTAATACTTTATCAGCCCATCCTCCAGTTACTTCCAAATCAGGATAATAAATTGTGCATATTATAATTTTTTTTGGCTTAGTTTTGCTTATTATTTCCCCTATGTATTCTTTTATTCTATCCCCGAATAATTCAATAAAATATTTTAGTCCCCATGCAACATTTGGACCAGCTTTAATCATATCTAATGTATTCATATATACCAACGATCCCATATTTAGTATAGTTTGTGCATTTGGGCATAATGCAATATCATTACCACCAAGACTAATCACAAGCGAATCTGTATTTTTAATATTATTTCGTATAAATATATCTTGTTCTAATAATTTTGATTTAGAGTTTATACGCGAACTTATAGATGAGGCCTCCACAGCACAATTAATACATGCCATATTTTTTAATTTAGAATTTAAATGGTATGATATGTCTGGTTTCATATATGGAGGGGATAATATATCTTCATATCCATTAATTGCATGATGAAAATTCTCATTATCCAGCCAATATTTATTATCTAATGATGAATCACCAGCTAAAAATACAATATCTTTATTTTTTAATTTAGAATATACTTTAGTAAGATGATCTATAGTATGACCATAGTAAGTATCATAAAATAAATTATAGGGTATCATTTATTTATTATTTTATACTATTAGTATAATTTAAATTAAAATCAAATTAATATATATTATTTATGTAAAATAAAAAAATGAGAATATAATAATATATTTATATTTTATAATAATATAATATTTATATATATGATGATAAAATCTAACTTCTTGCTTTCTGGAGTTGATGGTAATGCTTTATTGGATAAGTATATTAGTGGATGTACGGCATCTATAACACAGCCTTATTCACCAAAAATACAATTATCCAATATTTCATCCTTTGATTATGATATTGGTTCAAATAAATATTCAGATGTATATGAAAGAAGGGACGCAAATCAAGATAAAACCCGTATATTTACAACAAATACTTCAAATTTTATGGCTGTATATCCCAATATAGAAAAATCTTCAGATTCTAAATATGAAACGCATGTAATATCGTTGAATGTGGAGAATAAAACAGTATCAGATGACGAGTCAAAGATAGAATGCCCAGTATGCAAAGATACATTTATGTCATGCAAGGGAGTTGGTATACCATTTGAACTAATTCATGCCCCATATACATATTCTAATGGTGATACCAAAGATATAGTTTATGCTCATATTGAAAGAAAATATTGTTCATTCGAGTGTGCCTATTATACTGTAAAAATAAAGAAATCATCTGGATATAAATTCGGTGATATGGTATGGAAAAAAGCAGAAAATAACCTTCATCTACTATATGATCACATATATCCAGATGCTGGAGTTCTAAGGTCCAGTCCAGATCCCGACCTTCTCATATCAAACGGTGGATCACTTAGACTAGACGATTATAAATCCAATACACACGAATATATTCAATTGGCTGATGTCATTACTATTCCTTCTAAAAGAAAATTCAAACAACAAATCTTACATGAAAATAAATAGACTAAACAATATATATTATATTTTTAACATGAAATTATAATATATATATTATTTTGAACATGGGTGATATTTTATATGTAATATAAAATATTATGAACACGAAATTATAATATATATATTATTTTGAACATGAAATTATAATATATAATATATTTTGAACATAAAATTATAATATATAATATATTTTGAACATAAAATTATATTATATATTATATTTTGAACATAAAATTATATTATATATTATATTTTGAACATAAAATTATAT
>SDBT01018361.1_pt1 | contig 10997 bp, 10 predicted proteins | sample 2277101 | NCBI WGS metagenome assembly SDBT01 (sample SAMN10404973, study PRJNA504765) | marine sediment metagenome | isolation source: marine sediment core GS10_PC15, 103 cmbsf | place: Arctic Ocean: Southern Knipovich Ridge | collected 2010 | reverse complement strand
AATAATAAAATTGAACGTGTAAAGAGAAGGCTCGTCACCATGCTTATTACGACTCCCAGGCTCAGTGTAACAGCAAAACCCCGTATCGGGCCGGTGCCAAACCTGTAAAGAGCAGCAGCGGTGATAAGTGTTGTGACATTGGAATCGATAATCGTCCGCATGGCATGCCTGAATCCGTCACTGATCCCGATCCTGGAGGATTTACCCTTCCCGATCTCTTCTTTTATCCTTTCAAATATGATGACATTGGCATCCACGGCCATACCTATCGTAAGTATGATCCCTGCGATTCCTGGAAGGGTCAATGCGGCCCCGATTGCAGCCAGGATACCCCAGAAGACCAGTACATACACTACAAGGGCCAGTGTCGATACGAGCCCCAGTCCCCTGTAATAAGCTAACATAAATACAATGATCAAAATAAGCCCTATAGCACCGGCATACAGGCCCCTGTCAAGAGCATCCCTGCCGAGGGTCGGCCCTACTGTACTGCTCTCTTCTATGACCAGGGTAATAGGAAGGGCCCCTGTCTGGAGCACAAGTGCAACATCATTAGCTTCATCAAGGCTTCCTATATTTTCTATGACTGCATCGCCGCCTGAAATAGCAACCCTTATAAAAGGTGCCGATTTTATTTCTTCATCCAGTACTATAGCAAGCTGCCTGCCTATGTTTTCTGTAGTGATTGTTTCAAAAGCAGCCACGCCTTCACTCTTAAAGCTCAAGCGGACTACTATTTGCCCATTAGGGTCATAACCGGCTGAGGCCTTTGCCAGCTTGTCCCCGGTCAAAAGTGGGGGACCTACCAGTGTTGCGGCTCCGGTATCAGAATGGATAAGTATCTCTCCACCCTCTTTTCCACTTTCCGTGCTGATGAGCAGAAGCTCCCTGGAATCCTCATTGTATTCTATTTTTCCTATAATATCTTCAGCATCAATACTGCTTTGAGCAGCCTCTTCTTCAATATCTTCAACTGCAGTATCTGCTTCCAGCTCATCATGAATGTGTTTTAAAAGAAGCAGCTCCCCTGTATCGGGGTCCGTGTACAGCTCTGCAACTATCTGGGGGGATCCCGAAGACAGGTCATCGATAACCACAACTGAATCTGCTTCCGGGTCGATCTGCAGTTCCCCCTTTTCTGCATCAAAACTTACAAGTTTTGATGCTGTGCCAATGCTTGAAACAAATGAGCCCCATACGATCCTGAACTCAAGCTGTGCGGTCTTGCCAATCACCTCAATTGCCCTGTCAGGGTCCTTGACCCCGGGAAGCTGGATAATAATATTATTAGTATAATCCCGGGTGACCAAAGGCTCAGAGATGCCAAGCATGTCTATCCTGTCCATGATGATGAGCATTGCTTTTTCAATAGACTCAGAAGTAACACTTTCATCAACAGTCTCTATCGGCTTAAGTATTATCTGTGTACCGCCCTTGAGATCAAGCCCGAGGTTGATCGGATTTTGGAGCACATAATAAAGGCTTCCAGCAATTATTATTATAAAAATAACAATAATTATTATATGGACCTTTTTATTTCTCATTCTACTGTTTTTTCCTGTTTTCTTTACTCTGCTACTGAGTTACTTTTTTAGAAACTGATACTTTATTTACTTTTACATCGACTCCGCTGGCAATGGTTACGATAATAACATTATCCCTTATGTCTTTTATCCTGCCATGGAAACCTCCTACAGTTACTACTTCGTCGCCTCTCTCCAGGCTGGCTGACAGTTCCGCCGCTTTCTTTGTCCTGTTTCTCTGGGGCCTTATGAGCAAGAAATAAAAGGCTACTACCAGTATGCCAAGCCATAGCCAGGTCCCGTACTTTGCAAAAATGCCCGCAAAACCTGTAGGCTCTTCCACTAGACTTTCAGCACCCTCAGCACCTACGCCACCCTCAGCACCTTCAGCGCCCTCTCCTGCTGCAGTATCTCCACCAGGTGTCAAAGGGAAACAGCCGGTAATTATTGTACCAAAGCTCAGGATAAGTACAGTTGCCAACAAAACCATAATGATTCTTTTTGATATTTTCACTTAATTTCACTCCCTAAAAGACTTTTTATATTATAAATCAAATATTATTATTATTAACATTTTTAGGATTTTTGCAACTAAATATTTAACTTTTATCATTTTTATCATTGTATTTGCTTTTAAATCCCTCCCTGAATTCAAGAAATTTGTTTTTATCTATTGCCTTTCCCGCTTTTTCTAAAAGTTTGACTATAAAATATAGATTATGGACCGTAAGCAGAATAGCCGAAAGGATCTCTTTTGTCTTATAGAGGTGCTTGATATATGCCCTGGAATAGTTCCTGCACGTATAACAACCGCATTCCCTGTCCAGCTGGTTAAAATCCATAGTGTACTTTTTATTTTTTATATTTATCTTTCCCGAAGATGTAAAGGCGCTTCCGGTCCTTGAGATCCTTGTGGGCATGACACAATCAAACATGTCCACCCCAAGGCTCACTGAGTCTATTATACCGATGGGGTCCCCGAGCCCCATGAAGTAAGCAGGTTTGTTTTTATCTATAAAACCTGTTGTATGGCCCAGGATCTCCATTGTCCGTGCCCTGTCCTCGCCAACACTTAAGCCTCCTATGGCAATACCGTCAAAATCCATCTCTGAGATAGCCAGGGCAGAGGATTTTCTTATATCTTTTATAAATCCTCCCTGGACGATCCCGAATAATCTCATCCGGCAGGACTTTATCTTTTTTCTGGCCTTAATAGATAACCCGGCCCATCTCAGTGTCCTTTCTGCAGCCTCTTCTGTATATTTGCGGTCATCTACAAAAGGTATGCACTCATCAAGGACCATCGCTATGTCAGAACCTATCCTGTGCTGCATCTCGACTACATTTTCAGGTGTGAATAAATGGCTGGAGCCATCTATTATCGACCTGAACTCTACCCCTTCATCTAAAACCTTTCTTATCTTGCTTAAACTGAAGACCTGGAATCCACCGCTGTCAGTAAGGATGCTGCGTTCCCAGTTCATAAATTTATGGAGGCCGCCAGCTTTTTCTATGACTTTGATCCCCGGCTGGAGGTAGAGGTGGTACAGGTTTCCAAGAATAATCCGGCAGCCCATCTCATACAGCTGGTCGACTGTTGCTGCCTTGACTGTTGCCTTTGTGCCGACAGGCATAAATACCGGTGTCTTTATTGTTCCCCTTCCTGTTTTTATGATACCGGTCCTTGCCCCGGTCCTGCTGTCTGTATTTGTAATTTTAAAAAAACTCATTTTAGCTGGCTGGACATACTTCCAGACGCCTTTCTGTCTTATATACTGATAAATAAATGGAATAATATTGAAATAAACAGGAAGAAACAGTAATAGGCATTATAAAAACACCTATTACTGTTTCATTCTTTTCATTTAATAGCTGCCAGGACAAATAAAACAATCCCTCCTGCAAGTGCAATGCTTGCAAAGACATAAGACACTATTACTGCTGCTTCATCACTCATATTCTTATTGAGCTTCTTCTTGATCAATTTGATCACTGCAGGCGGTCTTTTGATCGCAATATAATATACAAATGCTGCGTATAAAATGCATGCTATTCCTCCAATTGTATAACCCATCTATCCTCCTTCCTTATATTTTATATGCTTTCATTTACTTAAAACTATTATTGAAGCCCTTTTACTATCCTTGGTGCCAGCATGGCATATGCTGCTCCGCATATAGCCAGTATGATACCTATAAAAAGTACAAGCTGGGGCCATGTGCCGCTTTTTGACAGTATCATATCATTTGCCCTGTAGGCCCAGTAAAATGGTGACCAGTAGAAAAATATCTGCCAGTTTCCTTTAACAAATTCATATCCTGCGATTGACCCGGCCATCGGTAAAAACAAAAGTTTGACACTGCCTGCCGCTTCCATGACATCATCGCTGTTTAAACCCTGTATGAACCCTATCAGCAGAGTCAATATTGTCGACGAAAATACTACCAGGACTGCCTGGCCAAGATTGACAGTGTAAAATCCGGTGATCAGGAGGACTGCAATAGATGATAAAAGGGCGACAACCATCCCGGTAAGGCCCTTGCCCAGTATAAATGCACGGCGGGAGGTGGGTGTTACATTTATTGCACTTACTGTATTATCTACCTTTTCTTCAACTATGTTCATGGCAATAAGCATGCCTGACAGCATTGAGATCAAAAGCAGCAATACGTTTACAAGCATCTTTTTTTGCGGCGGGACCGTTCTACCAAATTCAATTATTTCAGAACGGGCATCTTCCAGCTGTACATCCGATTCATACAGCACATTTAGCAGTTTAGCATATTCAAGAACCGATTCAGGCTCATTTCCCTGGGTCATGATATAGTATCCATTGGCTTTGGGCAGCACCCCTATCACATCATCCCTTCCACTGACCCTGTCTTCAACTTTCTTTTCATCGCCAAACAGCTCTACGTGGGCAAAGTCGTCAAAGTAAGCAGCCTGCCCGGGATTTTCATTTTTTACCAGAGCCAGGTTAACGCTTGTATCGTTTATGCTGGGTGAGAGAAAATTAATACCAACTGCCAGCAATAGAGGGATGACCATCATATATAATGTCATGAACTCCCGCGAATTTACTCTTAGATCCCTAAAAAAGATAATCAAGATTCTTTTTAACATCTTCATCCCCTTTACACGCTTAGTGTTTTCTTGAATCGAATATTTGTGATAAAAAAGAGTACCGTCCCTGCTACCAGGAACCCGGCACTTGCAATCAGAGGGTATGCAGTATCCCCTCTTGGCAATATAATCTCTTTAAAGCCCTGAAGCATCGGGTATGTGGGTATTATTTTTACCCAGACAGGATCCCAGCCGGGAATAAAATACGCTATACCTGGAACCATCAGTATAAAAAATAATAGGTATATAACTCCAAAAGCTTTCATTATATTATCGTAAAAGCTGGCGATCAGCAGGCCCAGTGTAGATGCAAAAAATCCTGTTGTGAGAAGAAGAAGAAGAAGCATGCCGTAGTTTATCTTAAATCCCATAACAGGCATGATTATGATAAGGCCTGTAACAACTGATGTCAGAAGGATCACAAAGATCTTACTCATAAGATACCTCCAGACAGAGGATGGGGTCACTGCATAAGCTCTTATAACGCCTTCTTTTTTGTCGAGGAATATATAAGATGCCATAATGAACATCCCCATAAGGCTGCCGCTGAATGCGATGAGCGGGGGAATGGCATTTTCCCTGTCTGTAAGAGGCTCGTAATCTGTCGATAATGGACGTACCTCCTGATCATTAAAGCGGTCCTCAAGGACTTCTGTGCTTTCATTGAAAAGTATGGATATCAGGTTTTTTAAGCGGGTTGATTCATACCCCTGTAAATAATATTTATAGTACAGCTGGCCCTTATCATTTAGCTCGACAACTGCTCCTAGATTCCTTTCTGAACCTGCAAGTGTCCGGACAGTTTCTTCGCTGTCCACAATATATATCTTACTTTCATCAGTTATAATAAGCTCCGCGTCAAATGTTTTACCACCGGCTTCTAATTCAACGCTTTCAGATTTTGAGTCAAGATCATTTTCCAGTATATTATTTATATAAATCTCTTTTCCCTGCTGCGGCAGGTTAAAATAAAGATATTCTGTCGAAATATTACTAAAATTTTCCGGAATGGCAAATAATAAGACTACCAGTATCACCAGCGCAAAGAGCACTTCGACATAGAAGTAAAAACCCCTGGAAGCGAGGATGAGTTCCTTTTTAAAGCTGCTCAGCAGTTTCATATTAGACAAGCCCCCTTCCGGTGACTTTTATAAAGATCTCCTCCAGGGTTGCCTCCTTTGTATGCATGGTCAGGATCTCCCGGTCGGCTATTATCTTATTTAGAGTGTCTTTCTCCTTCTGTATTATGGTTGAGAAACATTCCTTTTTTATATTGCCGTTCTGGGCATACTCGACCTCGACCAGTTTTTCTCCATATTGAAGCTTCAATTTTTTTGGCGAATCTATTAATCTTATCACTCCATCTACAATGAACCCCACACGGTCGCATAGCTCATCTGCTATATACATATTATGAGTCGTTAAAAATACAGTCACGCCTTTTTTATTATGCTCTTTTATTATATTTTTAATGGTAGCCGCTATTGCCGGGTCAAGCCCTGTAGTAGGTTCATCAAGGAACCACATGCTGGGATTATTGATCATGGACCTGGCGAATGTCAGCCGGTGCTTCATTCCTTTTGAAAATTCTCCTGTTTTTATATTTTCCTTGCCTTTAAGGCCCACAAGATCGATCAATTCCAATGGGTCACGTGTTTCTACATCAAATAACTTGCTGTAGAAACTCAAGTTCTCTTTTGCTGTCATTTTGCTGTAAACATTGGACTGCTCAAATGACAGGCCTATTTCATTGAACATTTTTCGTGATATATTTTTAATGTCATAGCCAGCAACAGAGACATTGCCTTTTTGAAGCTGCAGGAGGCCCGTTAAAATACCCTGCGCCGTCGATTTACCCGCGCCTGATGGCCCAAGAAATCCAAAGATCTCACCTTTGGCCACTTCAAAATTTACATCCTTGAGTGCAAAATTGCCATCTTTTAAATAAGAATGATAGAGCCCTTCAACTTTAATCATTGTCTCCGCCTTCCTTTTTTTGTATTCCGATACCATATTTTATAAAATCTATTAATAGATCAACGGTATTTATTATACTTTCATCAAGCTTCCTTATAACATTTTCTTCTCCATTTGAGCCTTGAAAGTAGTATTCCATCACACTTATATTCATAGAAGAGATAGTATGGCTCACAAATCCCAGATCAATATCATCCCTGATCTCTCCTCTTGAGACTGCTGATTCCAAAAGCCCGTAATACACATTCTGTGCATTTTGCAATCCTATGCTGACTATTTCATTATATATTGGATGGCCCTTGTTTTTAAACAGCCAATCCCCCATGAGGCTGATCTCGGGATTATCTGCTGCAAACTTGATCCCTGATACAAACAACTTCCTGATAAGCGTAAAAAAATCATACTGCCCTGGATTTTTAAAAACAGGGGACAAAGCTTCCAGCTTTTTTTCATTGACCCTTACTATCAGGTAAAAAAACAGGTCTTTTTTATCCTTAAAATATTGATAGAAACTTCCTTTTGCTATCTGGCACTGGTCCACGATCCTATTTATGCTGGCTTTATCATAGCCAAAAGCTGCAAATTCGCCTATTGCAGCTTTTTCTATTAATCGCTGTTTTTTTTCAGGAAGGTTTTTAAATGTTTCTTTAGGGATGCTGTTCCTCTTCTCAATATAATTATGACTTTAAAGTCATATGACTCTAAAGTCACATTCTATGCCTGTGATGGCTTCCTGTCAAGTTTTAATTTCTACTTTATCAATATCCTCTTCATTTTTTTTATAGTACCACTTAAAGACGACAGACGTATCAATAATATATTTTCTTTTGTGTGTTTCACCGATCAAATACCACTACATTTACACCGGACATGAAAAGAAGGATCCTGTAATGGCAAATATGCACCGTATTGCCAAAATAAGAAATATGATAGTATAATATAGCCTGTAAAATAATAATGAGAGTTAAAAGTAATAAAACTGTAGCCTTAATCATTAGTCTAATTATAGCCCTCTCAGGACTAATCCTTGTCGGCTGCCCGCAAAAGCTTTCTGCACAATCCCTTGAAGATGAACTCGAACAGGTAAAAGATAAAAGAGAAGAGACAGAAAAAAAGATCGAAGAAGCCAGGGAGACTGAAAAAATATACATCACTGAGGTGTCTCTGGCAGAAGACCAACTTCTGGGAGCTTTATCTGAGCTGGATGATTTAAACAATCAATTGACCGAAGCTATAAGTATTGTAGAAAAAACCAGTGTTACGATAGCACTTAAAGAAGAAGACTTGACTCAGATAAAGGGTGAGCTTATAGAAAAAAACCAGATCTTAAGTGACCGCGTAATATCTATTTACAAAAGAAGTAATGACCATATTTTAGAATTGCTACTTGATGTAAAGAATTTTATTGAATTTACTTCTGGCCTCAAACTAATAAACCTTATTGCAAAGCAGGATAATGAGGTCGTGCACAAGATAAGGGAAAAAAGAAATGCGGTTGAAAGCATAAAGAAAATAATAATCGACCTGAATGAAAAACAAGAAGATCATAAACGAAAAACTGAAGTACTGGTGATCAAAGCTGAGCAGAAGACATCTGAAATTGAGACTCTTTACAGTGAGAAAAAAATTCTTCTTTCGCAAACCAGGTCCAATAAAGAAGCATTGATCAATATGGAAAAAGAGCTCAAGGAAAAGGAAGCAGATCTGACCAGGATACTGGAAAGCTACAGATATGGTACCGCTCCTTCCGGAAAACTCGCCTGGCCCGTACCGGCACATATAATATCAGGATTCAGCAATAGAATACATCCCACGCTTGGGGTAAAAAGGTTTCATGCGGGTATAGACCTGGATGCTTCTTATGGAACTCCGGTAAAAGCAGCTGAAGGAGGAAAAGTGATCCAGGCAGGACATTTTGGTGGATATGGTTATTCAGTCATGATTTATCATGGGGGTGGTTTTGCTACCTGGTATGCTCATCTTTCCAGCATCAATGCATCCATGGGCCAATATGTACAGAGAGGCCAAATAATTGGAATGGTCGGTTCGACTGGCTGGTCGACCGGTCCTCACCTTCATTTTGAAGTAAGGATCAATGGAGCGCCCCAAAATCCCCTGGGCTATTTATGATTGCTTATAGATCAGGGATAATCTCTATCATAGGGTAGTCTCCTGCAGTCACTTTATAAGCATGCAGTCACCGAAACTATAAAACCTGTAATGGTTTTTTATAGCTTCCCTGTAGCTTTTAAGTATGTTCTCCCTTCCCGCATAGGCGCTTACCATCATAAGCAGGGTGGATCTTGGAAGATGGAAGTTTGTTATAAGTGCGCTCACTGCCTTAAATTTAAAGCCGGGATAAATAAAGATATCAGTCCTGCCGTGGTCCTCCATTATCTTCCCGTGCCTTGCCATCAGGGTCTCCAGGGCCCTTACCGATGTTGTCCCGACTGCAATGATCCTTCTTTTGGACTGCATCCCATCATTTATCTTTTTAGCCTCACTGCTATTGATATAATAATATTCGCTGTGCATCTTATGGTCTTCGATCTCACCTGCCGTTACCGGCTTGAATGTATCGAGCCCGATGTGGAGGCCCAGCCTGGCAAATATTATTCCCTTCTCTTTCAAGCTTTCAATAAGCTTTTTTGTAAAATGAAGTCCCGCTGTAGGGGCCGCTGTCGAGCCTTTTTTATGGGCATATACTGTCTGGTAGCGGGAACCATTGATATTCTTTTCCTTAATATAGGGCGGAAGGGGGACATGCCCGCTTTCTTTAAAAATAATATCTACCGGAGCACTGAACTGGACAACTGCCTTCCCGTCTTTTAGTTTTTCCAGCACTTTAAAATAATTACTGCCTGTGAATACCCTGTCACCCGGGTCCAGTTTCTTGAACGGCCTGATAAGCGCCAGGTACTGGTCCTTTGTCCCGCCATCTATATTTTCCAGCACAAAACACTCGATCTTTGCCCCTGTTTTTTCTTTTATGCCATGTACCCTGCAATTGATCACCCGGCTTTCATTTACTACAAGGACGTCTCCAGGTATAAGATAGCGGGAAATATTATAAAAAAAATCATGTCCTATTTTTTTGCTTTTTTTATCCAGGACCAGAAGTTTTGAGTGGTCCCTTTTTGCCGGTGGTTTTTGGGCAATATATCCGCCGGGGAGGTCATAGTCAAACAAATCGGTCTTCATCTTTAAATAAACCTTTTAAAAAAGCTTGTGATCATTATCCCTGGTTACTCCAAGATATTCATAAGCCAGTCCCGTTGCCACCCTTCCCTTTGAGGTCCTTTTTACGAAACCCAGCTGTAAAAGAAATGGTTCATATACATCCTCTACGGTATTTATTTCTTCCCCGATAGAAGCAGCAATGGTACCTACCCCGACTGGTCCTCCCTCAAATTTTAAGATGATGGTCTCAAGTATTTTTTTATCGATTACATCAAGCCCCAGCTTATCTATGTCAAGTTTTACCATTGCCTTGCGTGTTATTTCTATATTTATTTCTCCTTCAGTGTAGACAAGGGCATAATCCCTGACTCTCCGGAGCAGCCTGTTTGCTATCCTTGGAGTGCCCCTGCTCCTGCTTGCTATAAGTGCAGCGCTATCACCGGTTATTTTCAGGCCCATAATATCTGCAGATCTTATTATGATCCTTACGAGGCTCTCATCTTTATAGTAATCAAGCCTGAGGTTTACGCCAAACCTGTCCCTCAGCGGGGAAGCAATCAGGCCTATCCTTGTGGTCGCCCCTATTATTGTAAATGGGGCGACATCAAGCCTTATTGATTTAGCTGACGGGCCCTTCCCGATTATTATATCAAGCTTATAATCTTCCATGGCAGGATACAGTATCTCTTCCACGGTCCTGTTTAAGCGGTGTATCTCGTCAATAAAGAGCACGTCAAACCTTTCCAGGTTTGTCAGTATCGCAGCAAGGTCCCCTGCTCTTTCAACCGCCGGACCGGATGTTATCCTGAAATTTACCCCCATCTCATTAGCAATTATTTCTGCCAGGCATGTCTTACCCAGCCCGGGGGGCCCGGACAGTATCACATGGTCAAGAGGTTCCTTCCTTTTCCTGGCTGAATCAATGAATATAAGTAGATTTTCCACTATTCTTTTCTGGCCAATAAACTCCCGGACAGTCCTGGGCCTTACGCTTTTATCTATTTCAAGATCTTCCGCTATTGGTTTGGGATTTTTTACATCATCAGCCTGGTCTTTTTCTTCTGTCCCGATAGTATTAAACCTCCTTTAGTGCTGCCTTTAAGATATCTTCAATTTTTGCTTCTTTTATATTTTCGGCTTTTATTTTAGATAATGCCTTATCGATCTCCCTGCTGCTGTAGCCAAGAGTCACCA
>SDBT01018360.1_pt1 | contig 10998 bp, 6 predicted proteins | sample 2277101 | NCBI WGS metagenome assembly SDBT01 (sample SAMN10404973, study PRJNA504765) | marine sediment metagenome | isolation source: marine sediment core GS10_PC15, 103 cmbsf | place: Arctic Ocean: Southern Knipovich Ridge | collected 2010 | reverse complement strand
GCTTTCCAAATCCGGGGACGCCGAGACGGGTGGAGGTGGTAATAATATTCGTGGTTACCGTGCTTCTAAGCTTCTTCTCGATGAAGTAAAAGATATCCCACCTCATGTTATATCCAAGGTCTTGGAACCGATGGGTATTGTCCAAACTGATCCTACCGGTGAAGTTGATACTGGTGAGACTCAAACTGTTTTCGCTGGGACTATTGATTTTGAATCTAGTCATTACTGGAGTATCATTCAAGACCATAGAAAATCTATGCATGACAGTGATGATCCATATCATGAGGATAGGAATTTAATTAGCTTTGATTATGAAGATACTTATTGGTTGGATAAAGACGGTGTAAAACATAACTGGTCCATTCCCTATAGAATGTCCTTGAAGAAGATTATGCGGCAACGCGATTCCGGAGAGACGCCACTTGAGGATTGGGAGTCTGAGTACAAGTGTAAACCCATTCGAAATACGGGTACCTACTATCCTTACGAGCTTATGACGAGTGCTGCCAATTATATGACAACTAGCGATCCAAAGGATATTGAAGACGAGCAATATCTTTTTCCAAAACTGAGCGACAAATCGACTCCAGTTGCTATAGGAGTTGATGTTGGTAGGACCGATGACTTTTTTGCTATAGTAGTAGTGGCTCTTAATCAGTTAGATGATCGTAAATGGAATGATAAGACTCAAACCGGTCACGCCGATTTCAATCATGCTATATATGTTTTCCAGGAAAGAAACATGACCTACGCCAATCAGGCACTTAAGCTTCGCGATGTTATGAAAAAATTCCCTAACTTTATGATGGTGACCATCGATGCCCGTGGTGGAGATGCTCTATTGGATGAGTTAGCATTTAATGCGCCTAAAGGTGAGCTTCCAATATTCGATCCGGACGACGAAGATCGCACTTCAAAGCTTGAGGACGTCCACACCGGCGTAACAAAAGTTAGAAGTATTAAAGCAACGGACGTGTTAAACAATTTATGGAACAGTTTTATGAAATCTCAGTTTGAGCACAAGGCTTTGTTTATACCAAAACCCATGGACAGAGATCCGATATCAGAGTTAGAGGACGTCCACAGAAATATGGATAAATTGAAGTACCAGTTTATAAAGTTGAAAACCAAAGTAGGTGCAAAGAATAACATGTATTCTTTTTTTATGGACAATCCAAAGAAACATAAAAAGGATATGTACTCAGGGTTTTTATATGCCATGGCCGGGGTTAGAGAGTTTCTTTTAGACGAAGAGTTAATGGAGGATCAACCGGCCTTCGCGGCCTTTGTTGGAGGTGCTTCTTCAAAAATTAAAATTCCCAAAAAGAAGATTTTTAAAGACCATAGATTTCAAGACCAATTTAGAAATTGAGCACAAACAGTGAAAAAAGTTTGCTGTTTTAAAAATAACTTGCCAAAAAACTATGTTTAGATTTATATTAATAGTAGGGACGGGTACATTTTGTTCCGCTTTTATGTCAAAAAACCATGGAGTTTAAATGAATAAAAGTAAGAAAAAAATCACTTCAAGTAAAACAAAACGTAAAAATCCTCAGCAAAAAATAGTGGTGCCAGATCTTACCGGTTTATCAGGTAAAAGAGAAGACGGGACCATCATGCCAATAGAAGAATTTGCTGAAATGAACAAACTCCCATTCAATAAAAAAACACAAAAACCAACCGTGGAAAGATTCGGCGAAGACCATTTTGCTGGTTGGGAAATGGATGAGAGCACGGGTGAGGTTTATTATGCTGCATTAATCCCGGATAACATGGAAACGCCGATTGATTATTTAGATGACGCTGATTCAGCTGCTTACTTGGATCCGTTGAATGCCAGGCCGGAAGATATCATAGAACAGGCTAGACGTCTTTACGATAATGAAGGTATTGTGAACGGGACAATCAATGCATTAATTGATAATGCGGTAACTGATAGACCATACATTAGTAACGTAGACGATCCAACGTTGATGTCTATTTGCGAATCCTGGGTTAAAAACGTTAACTATTTTTCTGAGTTTGATTACGAAAAAACAAAAACCGTAAACCTGTTAAAGGTAAAAGCTGTAAGGCCCATAGGCGGTATAGAAACAGTGTTTCAGCAAGCTATACAAGCCTTATTAATCGATGGTGATTGGGTCAATACTGAGTTTTGGGCTCAGGTTCCTGTACCAGAAATAGACGCTGTGATTGTAGAGAACCCTACTCCGGGTAAAGGAAAGAAAAAGGCTACACCAGGAAAGAAAAAGGCTGAGGCTGCTGCTAAAAAAAGCGGTGGAAAAAGTATTCATTTACCAATTAAAATAACAACACACAATGTATTAAAGTTAGAATTCAGCGAGGCTGCTGCAGCACTGGGTTTAGATATCATAGAATATCAAATACCGGGTGAAATTACAAGTGCTGTGACCGCAAAAAAACCAACACCGGCTCAGAAGGCTATAGCTGAAAATACTCCTCCTTGGATGGTAAAAGCTATTAAATCTAAAGAGACTAAAATTGTATTACCAGGTGAGTTTACTACTCATATAAAAAGAAAGGCTTTAGATTGGGAATTACGTGGCAGATCTTCTGTTCGTCCTTTTTTTGCACCGATGGCTGACAAAATACGGTTACGCAATTTAGATAGATCGACAATAGCCGGTATCATACAACGATTAACTATTTTAATGTTAGGTAATGAAAATCCTAATTCCAAATTTCACCAGGCTAGTATTAAAAGGTGGAAACTTTTTAGATCGATGATGACTAACATGAAAACCAGTATGTTTATGTTATGGGCTGGTCCGAATGATATTAAACCATTAGATTTAGGTCCTGACGGTAAAATATTATCGTTAAAAGATAGATACGCTGAGGTTGATGCTGATCTCGGGATAGCTTCTCAAATACCCAGGTTGTTAATCGATGGTACGTCCTCTGGTACAAGCGCCAGGGATTTTTCTGCGTTTGTTTCCACAATTGGTAAACTTGAGGTTATACGTAGACAGTTGAAGGTGTGGGCGGATCGAAAACTTAGAGAGATTGCTGTAGAAAATGGTTATGAGAACGAATTTCCTGAACTGAACTTTAGACTTATTAATTTAAGGGATGAGCAGGCTTTTAAGTCATTAATCATAAAAGCTTTTGAGACGTCATTGATTGGTAGAGGTAGGGCGTTGCGGGAAATTGGATGGAACGCTACACAAATTATAAACGAGCAGTTAAAAGAAGCCGAGCAGGGTCTTAATGAGCTCTTACTGCCACCATCAGTGGCATGGGGTATCTCTGCAGAAGGTGCAAAAACTAGTAATCCAAATCAAGATACAAGTCCAGGTAGACCTAAAAAAGCTCAGCAAAAAGCTGTTTTGGAAGCTGCGGCATTATTAAAAAGTCTTGGCGCTAGCGCTGGTAGTGGTGGTGGTGATGATAATGTGGAGGAGATAGTTGATCGGGTAGGTACGATGGTTGATGCTTTAGTAAAGGCTGCTGTTGATGACATGGAAGGAGCACTCAATTCTCGGGTTCCTACTTTAGATCAAATAGAGGGTTTGATTAGTGGTGTTGAAGCCAGTATAAGTTCCCAGGTAAGTGATGTGGATGCTAAAATTGAAAGTGTAAAAACTACTTTGGATAATAAAATTAATAACATACGGAGTAAATCGTAATGGCGCAAATACTATGTAAGAAATGCAGTTTTCCTATTTTAGAAATAGAGGGCAAAATTAGCGGTAAGTTAAAAATTAAATGTCCAGGATGTAGTCATTTAAACGAGATTACTAACGATACATTACTGACATCAAAGACAAAGCCCTTAACGGCAAAATTAAATTTTATGGAAGGGGTTAGGAATGGCCAGTAAAAATATACCGGACGAACTTAAATCTGATTATGAAAATATAAGCACTGTTCTTAAAAAAAGAAACCCTAATCTCAAGGATAGTAATCTAATAGAATCGACTTGGGAATTATTGAAAAAACGTTATTATAAAGATGTAAAATCTGAAATATGGAAACTTAAAGACAAATTTAAAAGCTCAATAGGTGAAGATATTGAGGCTTTTATGTCTTTGTATTTTAAAAGAGAGGATTATAAAAATGACTATGTAAAAAACAATCCCAAAAACTTGCTTCACATTGAGGCGAGGGCGTCTATCATAGAACGACCCAAGGATTTAATTGTTGCGCAAGAGGACTGGAAAAAAACCTACTTAAATGCTGGTATTGAAGCTGAGCTTGATGTTATAGCTGATGATATTTTATATGTTAGATATTCATTAGCTCATAGTTCTCCATACGAGAATGATAATCGGTATGTTTTTTCTCCGGAGGATTTAAAGAGCTGCGTAACAGCCGGACAGTTTGAACCAACAAGTCTTGTTATGGTTGATATTAATCATAATTATATCCCCTATGGTGTTGTGCTGAAAGCAAATACCTATCAGGAGGAATTAGGCATGCACGGTACGGTAACAACTTTAGAGTGTATTGCCGGTATATGGGCTTGGAGATTTCCTGGGTTAGTTGATGATATGAAAGCATTACATGCTGCAAATTCATTGAAATGGTCAATGGCATGTTCATCTGATTCTGTTAAATGTGGTGTTTGCAATAAAAGTTTTCCAACTATATCTCAATCTTGTGAACATATTTGGAATAAAGAGGGTCCTATATATGTAATTGGTCCTCATTTTGCTGCTTCATCCATTATTATGGAGGGTGAAGTTCCGGCAGATAGATATGCTAATTCAACAGAGGTTTATTTAAAAAATACAGGTCCCACATCACCCATGCCTGACGAGGCTTATGCGTATGTGAATAGCAAACAAACCCCCAAGGTTCAATTGTTTGTTCATCACGACAAAGATGGTGTGGTATCGAAAGAGAGGATAGTAGCTTGTTTTACTGAGCTATTAGAAAACAAAGCCGCTTTGTCCACGGCGGATCAAGAGAAAGTTTGTAAGCATCTTAAGCTCCATACAGAAGAGCTTAATTTGCCAATTATTAAAGATAATTATGAATCATTACAGGAGGAAATTAACATGACAATTGAAGAGTTAACCGCTAAATTGGAGAAGGTACAGGCGGAATTGGATACAGCTAAGACAAAAATTTCTAAGTTTGAGGCAGTTGATGTGAAAAAAGACATCGAAGCTAACGAAAAAGAAATTAAAGATCTCAAGCAGAAAATTGCTGATTTAGAGACTGCGGCTGTAGACTTGAACGCTAATATTACCACAGCTGACGGTGAGAAAACTGCTCTCGAATCTCAGATTACAACTTTGGAAAAGTCGGTGACTGATCTTGAAGCTGAAAAAGTTGAGATGACTGATAAATTATCGGAATTTGAGCAAGATGCTATAAAGGCTGCTGTGATTACCCGCAATGAGGCTCGTGTTACCAAAATAGAATCTCTTAAAGAAACGCTTACTCCGGAGAAAATAACTGAACTAAAAGAGAAATATATTTTAAGTTTCAACGAAACCGATAAAAAGGTCGAAGGCATTCCGGATGTAGATTTTGATAATTTCTTTGAAGGTGTCGCATTGGTGAAGGGTTCTAAAACTGACAGGTCTTTGAATTTTACGCCGAACCCGGAAGACCCGGATGGTCTTGGTAGTGCACATACTGCAAAAATTGACAAGTTTTTTGTCAAAATCAGTCCAAAGAAAAAACAATAACAATTTGAATTTAATTATAGGAGATTAACAATGATCACAATAGTAGCTGGTAATAAAGAGCAAAAGTTAACTACTTACATCAGCGCTAACTTTAAACAGGGACAATGGGGTTTTTTGGATGGAGAAGATTCTGATGGTAATACCCAGGTTACACCCGTTGGCTCCACGGCTCATGCTCAAAAGAGTCGTCACAAGTTAGGGATTGTAGGTAAAGCAACTATTGCTATTAACAAAGGGGATTCTTCGTATGAAACCATCTATATTACTGGTGGTGGAGACGAAAATGATGACGGTCGTCTTCCTTATTTTCTGGAAGGTGCCGGTTTTGTAATCGAGGACAATGAACTAAATGGTAGGGTTGCAGCCGATTTCGATAGTGCGGAGTATGGCGATAATATGTGCCTTACAGTTTCTGGTTACGCGACATTAGTCGGCGCGAGTGATGCAGCTTCGAGTGGTACTGTTGTTGCATATTTTGATAATATCAAAGGCGACTCCGTGACTTACAGAACTATATAATATTAATCAATAACCGATAGGAGAATTATAAATGAGCAAAGTTATTAAACAATTATTTGAGGCTAGCAAAAACCCTGATGCTATGACTCAAAAGCAACAACGTGAAGCTCAAAAAGAGGCATTGGATTTTGATTTTTATTCTTATAAAGATTCCAATGTTGAAAAACTTGAAGCTTTCGGATCCCATTTATACAAAAGGGTTGTAGATGAGATTGAGGTTAGTAATCCACTTGATCTGTTCTTCGATTTTGATAATGGTGATTTAGATACCGAATACGAGCAACAAATTGTAAGCGGTGGGCGTGTATATGATTGGGCCTATGGCGCGACCAGAAAACGGTCTCCAATCAAAATGGAACACTGGACTATTCTGCAAACTCCAAGGCAGCTTGCGTACGAAATCGAAGTGCAAAAGCTTAAAACCGGTCGTCTTTTAGTCAACGACCTGGTTAGTGAGGCTGCAAGATGTATTTTAGCTCACAAGGTAAAGACCGGTATTAATGCTTTTCTGGCTAGTTATCCAACTTCGTCCGATTACTCTATTAATGCTGGAGACGCCGATATTACTCAGACCGTAATCGATACAGCGCTTAGACCTCTTCGTGGTCTCGGCAAAGCCCGGGCAATCGTAGGGCATGCTACCGCATTGTATCCATTAACTAAACTGTTAGGCTATGACGCCAATACTGGTTTTCCGGAATCGGTGAAAGAGGAACTTCATCGTAAAGGAAATCTTGGTCAATATTTAGGAGTTCCAATAGTCGAACTTTTAGATTATCAGGATCCATACTACTTAGATACTCCAATCCCGAGTACTAATATATGGGTTGTTCCTGAAATGTCTAAAAACTTCAACGTGTATTTGGAGTATGGTGATATTTCTCCGGAGACACCTGAAACGATTCAGAACCAACAATTAATTGTTTTATACTGGTACTGGGAGGACGGCGCGGGCCTTCCGACCAAAGACCAGTTACTCCGGTATGCTCGCAGAATTTACGCTGCGTCTAACGGTTAACAAGTATTGTTATATTATGGGGTGGGTGTTTGATCTCCCATCCCATTTATTTATTGGAAAAAAAGAAGAACAAAAAGGAGAGAGATGATGAACGAAAAAGATGCACAAAAAACCGTAGTACAATCTACTGATTATCCGGCAATGATTGAAGAGCTGTTGAGACAAAATACTGAACTAAAAAGAGAACTTGATTTATCACAGAAAGAAAGTGAATGGGTTGGTGTTAGAAACACTTTTGGTGGAATTTGTTTTGTTAGTGTTTTGGGTGGTAAAAAAGATGGGAGTGACGATATTCAAATTCCAGGTAAACAAGCAAGGCCTATACCTTCCTTGACGTGGAAAACTATGCTGCAGTCTAGTAACTTATCTATAACTAGTGGCCAATTAGTTAGGGATGACACAATTTTGGGTGAATTTGAACAAAAAAAATCAGCACAAAAATTTAACGAAGGTCGCTTTCCCAATATGGTTCTCGATGAAGATATTGAGGGTTGGCTTTCATTAACATTATCAAAATATAAAAAACGGGTATCCTTAATTACTTCAGTGCCGGTGGTTTCTCGGGTTATTGCTTTTACTAAAGAAGCCAAGCCGAAACCTCATGATAAGTTGGAATTTTTGCACAAACATTTTATGACGATTGCAAATCCGTTGCCGCCGCATTTTAACGAGGTTACAGATTACCAGGAAGCGGTTGATATCGGTAATATGTTGAATATAAATTTTGGTAAAACATTAAGAGAAAATCGCGGTGACGTTGACGTTGTTAAGCGAATTATTACACGTGAACTGGATGATCGCAGATCTAATATAACTAAAATATAACAAATGGCCGTTCCTCAAGAAATATATGACGAAATATGCCTTGACGTAGGTGCGTACCCCGTGGATACAGTAAATGGTGTTAGTGGTATAGATTTTTTAAATGCTGACAATGCTGTTAATTCCCTGGTTAATAGGAAGAGTTTTCCTATAGCGGTGCCTGCGTCTGGTGGTGATAATCGTTATTCGTATTTTAAATATATGAAATTCGGAGTATCGCATGTTCCTACGGGATATGCGTTCTCTGATTTCAAGGTTTGGGGTCCTACTACTCCTGTTGCCAGCGGTATCAAAATCTACTGGGGAACTACAGATTCTTATAGTATCCCAACGGTACCCACAACTGCTTCAGGATATAATAGGCAGGATCTTAATTATTATAGCGAGGCGACGGCATTAACTATATCTGGTGAATTATCTGCTGTTGGTGAATATACAAACTACCTGGTCATGTTTGCGGAAGTAGAGCCCGGGGCTTATATTGGTGGTGTTGACGAGTTTACTTTCTATTATACTTTTTCAGGATATCAACAAACGTTTTTAGCTCGATTTGATATTAGTTTAATTGACGATGTATCTGGTGATGTCGGGACATTTACTCCGGGCATGGGGCTGCGAAATTGCACACCAGACGGGACAAATAAAATAGGCGACGCTTTACTTGCAACCCATGAGGATTCTGTTCAAGTTAATATGGGTGCGACTCCCGTGAGTGACGCTGAGCATATGGGTAAAGCTTTAACGATTAGTGGAGAAAATATTTATGTTAGTTTAGAAGATGACAGTTTTGGTATTGATGATAATTTAACTTTAGAAGCATCGATTATGTTGTCCGAAATTGATCGCGAGCAAACAATCATGTCGGTCTGGAAAGAGGCTGATGACAATCGTAGTTTTAGACTATATATTAATTCATCTAATAAGCTGGTGTTTGCGGTCTCCGAGACAGGTACTAGCGGTACGGTGGTTGAGCATACAGCGACCATAACTACACTAACTACCAACAGGTGGTATCAAATAAGTGCTAAGTTTGTTGGTTCTACATCAATGGACGTTTATATTAACGGCATTGCGGATGCATTTCAAAAAACAGTTGGGATTCCGGCTTCAATATATCAACCAACAGGGGGAGGCGGAGGTGGAGAGTGGGGTTATGACAGCACAGTGTATGCAGACTCGGTTCAATCTTGGGATAAGTTTGGTTGGGCTGTAACAATGTTTGGCGATTGGCTCGCAGTGGGTAACACATGGTATTTTCAACAAAGAGGTTGTGTTGATCTATTCAAATTAACTGGCGATGCATGGGTTTGGAGTCAAAGGATTTATGCTAGCGACCCTGTACTGGCTGATTTTTTTGGAATCTCGTTGGCCATGGATGCCGATAGGCTCGTGGTTGGTGCTCAGGCTGTAGACCATGGTGGGGAGACAGACGGTGGTGCATTATATGTATTTAAACGCGAGGGTGATGTTTGGTCAGAAGAGGGTAAATGTATACAACCTGATCCGGAATACATAGAGAACTTAGGTGGTTACGGTGTTGCGATAGATGGAACTAAGTGTGTTGGTGGAGCTCCTAAGTATGGAACGGATCAAGGTAGAGCTCATGTGTTTACTATAAGTGGCGGATCCTGGGTTCATTTAACAACGTTATATGGTGACGATGTGAACCCTTCCGATTGGTTTGGATACGACGTTGGTATAAAGGGTGATCATGTTGTTGTTAGCGCTTATTTAAATGATAACGGAGGAGGTAGTCAAGCTGGGGCAGCGTATTGCTATTTACTTAGTGGTTCAAGTGCCTCACAGTATCAAAAAATTACTACAACTTCATTTTCTTTCGATAAAATGGGTGCTAGCGTAGATTTATATGCTGACGATTACTTGATTCTTGGAGCGGAAGATGCGGCTATACATTTTTTCACTAGAGTTGATAGTACTTGGTCATTAGCTCAGCGTCTTGAAGGTCTAGAAATTACCGGTTCGCAATATGGGTGCATACAGAGAAGTGGAGATTACATAGCTGTTGGTGAACAGGCGACACAGAAAGTTTCTATTTTGGAACTTAGTGAAGGTCTTTGGTCTGAGAACTTTTGGGCTGTTACTACTGATTATGGTACTTCAGGTAAGGGTGGAATAAGTGTAGGAATATCGGTGGGTGATGGCGGCGAATGGGCTTGCGTGGGCGTTCCTGAAGAAGACACTGCGGCTTTGAACGCCGGAGCAGTTCATATTTTAACAATGTCCGGGGGTGGGGTTGGTGCCACGCCTAATTTAATTATTGGTGGCAAGCAAGACGGCTCTGAGGATGTAGATACGTGGGTTAACGGGCAAATAAATGAGGTTCGATTATTTGGCACTGCGGTTTTAACTGATGCTGAACTTCTATTAGATTACAAATCTGGTTATGGGATTGCAAACGATGCAAATCTTGTTGGTCACTGGCGATTTAACGATGATCTATTAGATGAAACTGCTAACGATTTAGATCTATCGGGTTCAGGTGGAATTGATTATACAGTTAGTTATCAAATCAGTTTAAAGCAATACGAAGATGGTATAAACTATCACACAGGCAGCATAACAGGCTGGTGGCATCCTTTCGGTAATTCCGGGCAACAAACGTTGTTCACCGAGGAATTAAACGCTGACAACTGTGTTAAGTTATATCACGAAGACAACCAGCTGCACTTCGAGTATAAAAAAGATGGTAATATGGTCACAGTCTCCGGAATGGCCTCCATCGTTGAAGGTTCCTGGTATTTTTTCACAGCGAAATGGAATGAAAATACGGGATTGGCTATAAGCTGGAATTACAACACAGCTAGTGGCGACAGTAGTGATATGTTTGGTCCATTAACGGAGTCGGCTACGAATTTTAAACTGGCATCCGATGAACCAACATATGGTGGGTCGGTTTGTTTACAGATATGGAATTTATGGTTGCCTGATTCAGAGGCCGAGGCCGCAGCAAAAGAT
>SDBT01018359.1_pt1 | contig 10998 bp, 10 predicted proteins | sample 2277101 | NCBI WGS metagenome assembly SDBT01 (sample SAMN10404973, study PRJNA504765) | marine sediment metagenome | isolation source: marine sediment core GS10_PC15, 103 cmbsf | place: Arctic Ocean: Southern Knipovich Ridge | collected 2010 | reverse complement strand
GGTTGGGTGGTTGGGCTTGATTTCAATATGATACAGTCTATAGATTTGCCGATGTTTGAGAAATTTATGCCGGACTCGATCAAGAGTTCGCCAAGTAAGTTTTACGCCAAAGACATGATGTGGAACATCATTACCCCAAAAGGAGAATGGCAAGTTTGGTTTAAGTCTTCTGAAGCTGGACGTGAGAAGTTTCAGTCAGCTAAAATAGACTGGATATGGTTTGACGAGGAACCTAAGAAAACCGCCATTTTCAATGAGTGCATGATGCGGCTTATTGACCTTAATGGGATTTGGTGGATGACGGCAACACCATTACTTGGAACTAAGTGGCTAAAAGACCAGTGCAATCAGCCATATAACTTCAGTTGTACTGGCGGAATGGCTGATAATCCTTACTTGCCATTAGAAAAGGTGGAAAAGGAAGCGGCGAAATTATCAGAAGAGGAACGTGATGTACGAATATATGGCCGCTATGTACTGTTCGGCGGCAAACCGGTCTTTAAGATGAAAATATTGAACGAAATGATTAAACGGCTCGAAGATGAGATCCCTGCCGAGACGGGGATATTGGTGGCGGCATGAGTTATATATTCGATCTTGTTCCTGAGAATCCGGGTGTAGACTTATTGCATATCTACCGTATGCCGGATGACCCTGAAGAATTGTTTTCTATCGGGGTTGATGCAGCCACGGGAGTTTTAGGCGATTATACTTCATTGCAGGTTTTTAGTCACAGAGTTCCTTATGAACAAGTAGCATGGTTTCACTCGAATAGAATATCGACAGTAGAGGGTTCGAGGGTAATGGTTGAAATGGGATACTTCTTTAATAAAGCACAATTGGTTATCGAAACGAATTATCCCGGTAATGCCTATCAGGACAATGCTTTGGAAGTATACATGTATCCTAACCTGTATTCAGAAGAAACTCATCTTCAGCAGGATATTAAATATAGCAAGACGTTTGGAATCAAGACGACTGAACAGTCCAAGGCTCTTTTGATAAATGAAACAAAGGCCTTGATCGAACATAAAGATTACAAAGGAAACTATGTCCCGAAGATAATCTTCCATGACCCATTTACGTTGCTGTGTTTTACCGATTTTGTTTACTTACAGGACAAAAGTAAGTCGGGAGCAATTTCAGGATGTAATGACGACCCTGTAATGGGAACGATGTTAGCTGTAAGGGGATGTAACCAGAAACCTCAAGAGGCCAGACAGACTGGACAACCGATAAAGATGAATGAAGACCAAGCCCATAAGAGTTATTTATTGACAAGGCATTTTTCCACAAAAAGACAAGGAGTAGCAGTATGAAATTTCTAAAGAAATCAGTTGAAGTTGAGGCGTTGCTGTATGACGAAGTGCAGACGCCCAAAGGTATCTTGTTTAAGGGATTCGACCCAGATACAGGAGAATTTGAAGAGGCGTATATAAAGACGCCTGTTGGCGATCTGCCAATAAAACATGGCGATTATGTGATTTACGAAAATGGCAAATCGTATCCCTGCGCTCCAGAAGCAATGGCACAGAACTTTGTCGAACCGCCGGAAGATGTCGAGAAGCCAGAGGGTCAGTTGGACTTTGAAAAGGATACCGTTAAGCACGGCCACCTATGCCTGAACGATGAGGGGCAGTTGGTCTTCAGTGGTAGCAAAGACAAGTCGGCTGAAGATTTTATGAAGCATCTGCAAAAGAACTTCATTGATCCATATATCGAACAGCAAACAGAAAAGGTTACGGTCGATAAGGCTTTCGCTCTTATTGGCAAACAGGAGATCGGCACGAAGAACTATTTCTTGAATGAAGCCGGTAGAGTGCGATGCTCATGTTGTGGCATAAAGGGAAGTGGATTCATGCTGTTGCGGAACAATATGATACCTAAGCGATTGTTTATGCGTGAAGAATGTGTTGCGAAATATATGTTGGCAGTAGAGGAAAATAAAAATGGAAAATGATTACTTCCAAAAATGCTGGCTGACCCTGAAAGCGATAAGGCCGAGGCTGGCAAGCCAGATGGATGAGATTGAAATAAAGGTGTTTGGTATCGAGGTAACTGAAAAGAAACCCAAAAAGAAAGAAAAGAAAAATGCCGACGACAAACAAAAACCTGTGGTTGTCTAAGCGGACGAAAGTTCGATGTAGCAAGTGCCATATTAGACTTGTTGACAGGGGTCAATTGGCAGATGGTACATGGATAATCCATCTAAAGAAACAACAGATGAACGCCTATATTCCGTTCTGGATGGTGATGGAATGTAATAATTGCGGTTCAGAATACCGGATAACCGCCGAAAAAGGCATTGTAGAAAAATACGTTAATAATTATATCTTGGAAAAAGATGGTACGGGAAATCAAGAACAAAACTCCAATACCGAACTCGCAGCAGTCGGAAGTTAGTGATATTGACCGTAATGCTTTAGATATTATAAAAGCAAAGGTCAAGTCATTTAACCCTTTCCGAAAGCAGAATGTTCCTGAGTGGACCATAAACATGAGTTACCTGACTGGCAACCAGCATATACAGATTGCTGGTGGTCATTTGCAGAGGATCCCTAATCTACCCGGTCACACCGTTACAGCTAATAAACTTGGCCCTGCTGTTCAAAACGACATAGCATTGGGAACCAAGAACAGAACAAAGTTCGATGTCATGCCAGCCGGTACAGACACAGATGATAAAGCTACCGCCGTCGCTGGACAGCAAGTATTGGACTATCTAAGAAGAAAAACGGATTTCGACAAACAAAGAGAACAGTTAATTACTTGGTATGACATTGCCAATGTATCATGGCGTAAAGTTCCCTGGAACCCCAAATCTGAAATAATCGGCATAAATCCACCGCAACTTAACGGAGACGGCCAACCCGACGAAAACCATAATCCTGAACTTCCTGTTGGTTTAATCTGGCAGGGTGATGTTCAATCAGAAGCAGTGCCGACAAATGAACTTATATGGGACTGGCGAGTTCCATTGGACAAACAGAAATGGATTATTCACGCGCGTCCTATGACGTTGGGTGAGATAATCAATACTTATGGGACGGAAAAGGCCAGTCTCATATCGGCGTCTGAGTTGTTCATTCGGGACTCTAATAAGAATGAGTTCGAAATACAGATATTCAATGAGTTCATGTCCGAGTTTTCAGGTTCGGCATCTCCTACTGCTGTTGTCCCAGACGAGGGCGAAGTAAACGATAAGGATAAACTGATTGATGTTTATGAGTTTTGGCATGTTCGGGACGATACTGTACCTGAAGGAATGTTTGGTGTAATGGCCGGACTTGAAAACGGCGTGATGCTTGAAAATAAACCTTATCCGATAGAGACCTATCCACACGGACAGCTTATCTTTATCCCCTACGCTCCGTTGAACGCCCATAAAAATGTTATAGGCACTTCGAGCCGCTTGACTCAAGCCAGACCGTTACAGAGGGAATACAACGAAACAAGGACGCAGATTTTAGAAAACACAAGTTCGCTGGGGAATGGTCTTTGGATGGTTCCGAGGGAAGCGAAAATAGATTTCAAGAGAATGGACACTGGGGTAGGATTGTATGTAGAATACGAGGGAAGATTCAAACCCAACAGGGAAGCTGGAGTTTCTATATCTGGCGGTTTGTTTGCGCATCTTGAAACCATTAAAGATGATATAAACGAAGTATTTGCTTTCCATTCAGCCTCTAAGGGCAAACAGCCGAAGGGTGGGCCTCGCAGCGGCGTAGGACTTGCACTGTTGCAGGAAAAGGACGTTACTCAGAACGCACCGATTATAAGAGAGTTTGAAAAGAAAGACGAAATCGCCGTCTATCAGATGTTAAGCGTCGCCTTTGCCAATTACGGTGATAGACTTTTGCCCATCATAGGCGACGATAATTCATGGACGATGTTCCGTATAAACACTAAAGAGATGACCGGGAAGATAAACGTAGTCGCGCAAAGCGGATCCTCGCTTCCGTTCAGTAAAGCCGTCCAGATAGACACTACGTTCCAGCTTTTGCAAATGGGGTTGATTAACGTACAGGACCCGGAGAGCAAGAGGAAAGTTCTAAGTGTAATGGACGTAGGCGGTTTAGAGGATATTCTAAAAGACGAAGCCAAGGACATAAACTTCGCAAAGAAGGAATTCCTGATAGCTGAGCAAGCGTATATTAAGGGCGGTGGTGCTGAAAAGATTCAACAGGTAGTTGGGTCGTTAGAGGGAAAGGGTGCCCTTGAAGCGGCAACAGAAGCGGTCAAACAGATAGTCTTTGTGCCGGAGGTTCAGTTATTCGACAGGCATGATATTCATGTAATTGAACACAGGAAACATTTAGTTGACAATCACTTCAAATATATGGAAACAGGAGATATAGGCTTATTCGCTCTTGATATTTTAATGCAGGAACATTTCGCCAGACACGGCGAGATATTACAAGAACAACAGGTCCGGCAAGCGATACTTACCGGAGAAATTAAACAATCAGATTTAGAAGCGTCGGAAGACGCAGAAACAAAGGAGTCTTAATTATGTTAAACGAAGTAGTTCAGGGTAGCGCAGAAGAAAGCACCCCACAAAACAACTCGATTGACCAGTTGGGTGCGAATATTTTAGAAAATCTCACCCAGACTCAACCAAGCGAAAATGCCGACACGGTTAACGTAGTCGTGCAGGAAGGGACTGAAAACGCAGCGACTCAGCCCCAAGCCGAGACAACACCACCCGCTGAAGATGTAGGTACTGTAACAAGACTGGAACAGCAGTTGAAGGATGCACATGATACTTTGCGCATGATGCAGATTGACCCGAATGGAACTGAGGCCGAGCAATTACGCGACGGAATAGTAACATTCGATCAATTGCGACCACCTGCTGCCGTCGTTACAAAAACTCCATCGCCACAGGTTCCACTCAGTCAGAAATTAACTAATTTCCAAAACAAAGTAGCCTCTCGAAAGGGAGACGTCACTGCTGATGTTTACGCAAGCGACACAAAAGAATTATTGGAGATAGTCGGCGACTTGGCTGAAACAAATAAAACATTAAATCAAAGAAATGAACAGTCCGATCTCAGAAATGTGCAGCAGCAAAACATAACTACTGTGTATGACGAGCTTGGACAAACCGAAGTATTTAAGAATCTTGACCCTTCTGTTCAAGAGACGGCAAAACAAATGGTCCTCGGAGCCGTTGATATAGGTGTTTCTCGTTTGGCTACCCAACCTAATATCGGCAATCAGGCTTACACGCCTGCCGGTTATAAGCATGTAGCCAATCAGTTCATACCTAAATTCAATGAATTGATTACAAAGGCTTTCGAGGCCGGTAAAGCTGCCAATACCCAACAGATAGTCACGAATAATACTAAGGTTGTTCCTATTCCGGCTGGGAGCGGTGCCGAAACGGTATCTACCCCGGTTAAGCGGTTTAAGGTTGAAGATATGGCCAAAAATACGGCTGAGTATCTTCGACAGGAGGTCGCGCAAGTATAGAAAGGGCCTAAATAATGGCTGGAGCAACAACCATAAACGACCTAACCAACACGACAAGTTTGGATGGGTTGTTAAAAAATGTATATCTACCTACATTGATTGACACGACATATAATGACCAGTCGCTAACTGCATTCATCAAGAGGGATGCTTCACTACTTCCGGGTGGTGGAAATAACATTGTCAATTTCTTCTTGACGCAGCGGGCGGAAGGTGTCGGTGCAATCTCTGAAGGCGGAAACTATGTAACATCAGTTCCGGTAACGGGTAAGCAGGGAACAGAGAATGTCAAGTTCCTTAACTCGTTTATCGAATTGACGGGGCCGGTAATCAAAGCCGCTAATAGCGGACAGAAAGCGGCCATAAACGCGGTAACAAAGAGTTTTGAAACCAATATCATTGCCTATAAGAACAACTTCGACAGAATGTTGGCAGGTGCGGGCGATGGCGAACTGGCTACTGTGCAGAGCATAGCGAGTCTTCCTACTTCGTTTGGTATTCAGAGCAGGGGTTATTCCGCTGCTCAGTATACACCGGTTGGCACAAGACTCAAGATCATCACTTACAACGGCAGTAAAGTTATCACAAAGGTTGTCGATATTACTGTAGACGACCTCGAAATCGGCGTTGTAGACAACATCGTCTCGGAAGACCTCGATGCCGGTACAGCAGAGATCCTTGTCAGTGACGCTACAAGCGGAGACGCCGCTGATAACGCAGGTACTTCTGATATTGCGGTAAGTGATGTTTTGATTCGTGAGAATGCTTACGGCACTATCACGACCAGTACGACAGCAGTAAGCGACATTCAGGAAATCAATGGGTTACAGCAATTGGTTTCCGATGGCGTCAATAACTCAGAAACCACGTCAAACTTCACGAATATCTGGGGCATCGACAGGACGACCACTAATTCATATCAGTTGAAGTCTCTTACGAGAAATATCAACGCCGAATTGGACGAAGAAGTTCTGCTTAATATCGTACAGGACATGAAGTTTAATCGGCAGGCACGACCGAATATGTTGTTAGTCTCGCCAAGGTCTGAGTTGAAGTATTTCCTGAACTCGAAAGATGACAGGCGGTTCAATACAATGACCGCCCTGAACTTCGAGGGTGGGTTTACGAAGAACGCTATTGCGATGGGTGGCGATGTACGCCTCATCCTTTCGTCTTTAGCTTCGATACCGGACGACTTGATTTACGTCATCAATACTAACGACTTTGCTTTTGCGTCCAACAGGGCACCGGAGTGGGTCTTAGGTGATGGTGGCAACGTCTTGGTACAGAGCCATACTGGTGATAAGAAGTTCGCCACTATGGTAGAGTATGTAAACTTTGTTCTCTTGAACCCGCGTCATCAGTTCAAGGGGTACAATGTAACAACGTAAATTTTCCTTGTCAATCGGGGGCGCAAGGGCGTTCCTTGCGTTCCTGATTGATTAACCAGAATCGCACCAACAGAGTGCGAAACTTGGGTGTAAGCCCATAGAAAGATTTATCATGGCAGGTTCTATAGTAAGACGCCATTTGAATAAGAATTTTGAATTAGTAGGAGTGTTCGCTTCGGCTGCGGCATATCTCGTATTTTTGAATAAACAATCAGCCGAAGAAGGAATGACGTATTACGATACGACATTAAATCAGTTAAGAACACATGACGGTACGGCCTTTTCCCCAGCGGGGCAAAACGGTGTGTCGGCAGGTTCGTTAGATGATGCAGCCAATATAGGGACTAAGATCACTATCGACGGTGCATTGACCAGTGGACTTGAGATTGAAGCTACTGACGCTATCATATCAAGCGATGGCGCATTACTACTTCTCGACAATAATGATACCGGAAGTGATGTCCATGCTTTAGAGATTACTTCTACCAGTACAGCGGCGGCAATCAAAATCAATAACAACACAGCAACAACCGATGACATACAGGGAACCGGTGATGTTTGGGCCATTACGGGACAGGGGCTTGCCACTTTCGATAAAGGTGTGGAGATTTTAGGCGATACGGCCTCTGCTACACTGAAACTCGGTGCAAGTTCCGATATTACCATTTCGTATACAGATGGTGGAACGCCGGGAACGGTTGGCGCAGGTCTTATGTTCAAGGCCAATACCAGTGCCGACCAAATCCAAATAGGTGATTCGACCAGAGCGATTGATGTTTGGTTTGAAGGTTCTGCGGATACCAATTATATGTTGTGGGATGCAAGTGCCAACCTGTTGATTCTCAACGGTTCGGATTTACGATTTGAGGATAATGACATATTAAGTTTTGGTGATTCCGATGATGTAACGATAACATGGAACAGTTCTACACCGTCCCTTAATATCGAGGCATTGGTTCAAGACACAGGCCAGATTCGTATTGGTTCTACCAATGCGATAGACCTCGCCGTTTATGGTAATACAGCTACCGATATAGCTTTGTTTGATGTTTCGACCGCTACTCTCGAAATGAACGGCTGGAGTATGAATCTCCAAGACGACGATTTCCTGTATTTCGGTGACTCAAACGATGTTACGATAAGGTGGACTTCAGGACAGTTGGATATGTTGGCCGCTGCCGATGACACTCTATGGACTATCGGAAATGGTACGAACAGTTTCGACATCCAAATCTTTGGTGAAACATCCGCTGCTGATATTGTATTCAATGCAAGCGACAACAAATTATCTTTAGACGGTATTGACCTGAAACTCGAAGATGATGACTATATCCTCTTAGGTGATTCTGCTACGGCGGGAGCAACTACTGACGGTACTATTCGGTGGGATTCCTCGGCTGCGGTTCTTGAGATTATCGGAAACACTACATTTGAAGGTGCCGAGATTATCGTCGATAACAACCTGACAGTAAGCGGAATACTGACTCTATCAGGCTCGTTGAATCCAAGTGCCCTTTCTTTAGGCGACGGCGAAACGTTGACCTTTGGTGATGGCAGTGACCTTGTGATGAGTGCTACCGGAACGACCATGACGATAGATATTGCGTCAAGTTCTTCGTTGGATATTACCGGAACAGGTGGAAACGAAATGATTATCGGTGAAGCCGCTAATCTCGTCAATCTAACCCTGTCAGGGTCACTTGATATAGGTGCCGACAATAAGGGTTATGACGTTAGTTTCTTCGCAGAGAATGCAAGCGATTTGGTTCTTTGGGACCAAGACGCTGTATCGAATGTCGGAGCGTTCAAGTTTACAGGTTCCTGTGCATACTTTACTGACAGTTCCGGTGTAGGCGATACTGCTATACTTCTTGGAACTGGTGCAGGTGCAGATGGTGACTTCTCTATAAGAGGTGATTCATCGGCTGTCTTGCATATCAATCAGGTTGCAAGTGGTGTAGGTACTCTGGCGATAGGCGTTGACGGCAAAGGCATTACAACCACGTTCTTCGGTGAAACCGCTTCGGCCTTTATGAAGTGGGTACAGGCTTCCGACCAGTTACAGATAGAAGGCGGCGGCGGGACTGCATCAATTGCTTTTGGCGACGGCGACCAGATTCTTCTTGGCGATACGCTTGGTACTGGTGATTTTGTTATCAGTGCAACCTCTAATGTCTTGACGTTCGACCAAGTTACAACTGCCAGTGAATCTACTATCGTATTTGGTGCAAGTGGCGACGGCATGGACATTACTATTTGGGGCGATACGGCAGCGGCTAAAGTAAAATGGACGACTGCAAGTGATAGTCTTATCTTTACAGATGCTCCGATAGTATTCGACGGCAATTCTGTTGATTACACATTTACCACATCAACAGATACATTACTGGTTACTGCAACTGATGGTGCTGCCGCCAAGATTACATGGGGCGACAATGGTACTAACGGACTTGACCAAGAATGGTTATCAGATACATCCGGTAATTTACTTAATTGGGATGCTGCTGACGAGACACTGAAATTTACGGATATTCTATGCACAATGACAGGTGGTGATAGCCGTGGCACTATCCTTGCGATTACAGGTAACGACACTTCTGGCAACAGTGACACCATGACGATAAACCATGACGGCACTGCTGCTGGATTAAAGATTACTTGTGACGGAGCTACAAGCGTAGCCTTGGAACTTGCTTCAGCGGCAAGTCAAACTACCACTTTAGCTCTTCTCGATGGTACGACTGGTAACTGGATTGGAGCTAACGACGTTGGAATGCTTCAGTTGACAAAAGACACCGCACTGGCCAATGCTGGAGCAAGCATGTTGCTTGTAACTAATTCTGCACAACCCGTTGGGTCGGCTGAAGGTTTCATGGCAAGATTTGTTGATACAGGCACGGCAACGGTTGGTGCGTTTGCCGTACAAATAGACGTTACTACTACAACAGGTGCATTGAATGTTTCATCTGGAGTAAGTACCTTTGCAGATGCCGTAACTTGTACTACGGGTGTTCTGAATACCGGAGTGGCCAGAGCAGCAAATACTACACATGGCGCAGGTACTTCTATTATCGCACCGGGCGCGGCCGTTATTGATGTAACGTCCAGCAATGCTGATTTTATTATCGTTCTGCCGGTTACGGTGGTCGGTCATGTACTCACGCTGATTGTTGGGGCAAATGGGTTTGAATTACAAACACCTGCTGCGAATACACCAACTATCAATACTGTTGATTGTTCTGCTGGAAATACAAATGAGGCGGCAATTCCAGCCGATTCAATCGCAACCCTTACCGCTGTTGCAGCTAACGAATGGTCATTAGTAGTCCATACTGTTCTTGGCGCGCATACAGGAGCAATTACACCCGATGCAGTAGCATAATTAAAGGGGGTGGCAACGTGCTGCCCCCATAACTTTTAAGACAAGGAGATTTATTGTGACTAACGAAAAAATGATTGAAGAACGGGCAAAACTGGAAGCAGAACTTGCAAAGGGCCAGCAGGCATTAGCGGCACTGCAAAAACAGCAAGGTGCCACGATTGCCACTATGCAACGGATTCAAGGTGCGATGCAGTTTATTGACGGCCTGACTGCCGAGGTTCTTGCCGAAAGACAAGAAGTGCCTTGCAAAACCGTTGGCGACCCTGAACCGAAGGCGGTAGCTGAACCTACATTAGCACCGGAGATCGTAGAAGATGAACCTGAATGAACGCAAAGACCTTAGACTAAAGTACAGGGCGTATTTGAGAGACTATACCCGAACCGCTAAGTCTATGGGGTTGAAAGACGAGGAACGGGGTTTCGGGCAACTGGACCCCGAACTCTCTCTTCGGTTCGATATGATAGATAAGCGGTGGGGCGTTTATTATGACCATAATGGTTTTATAAATTGTATTCGTGTAGTCGAACCGAATGAGCCGTGGTCTTTAGTCCTAAGAGACATCAGGAAGAACGGTCATGCTTCCAAGCGAGACTTAATTAGGCAACACCAGGAATGCAAGGACGCTCAGGAAAAGCGTGTCCAAGATAAGATTAAAGACGCAGGGCATGAGGCTGGTATTGATTTGTATCATGCCGCAACGAATAGGACTCTGATAGGTGTATAATGGTTAAATACAAGTTACATCTATG
>SDBT01018358.1_pt1 | contig 10998 bp, 33 predicted proteins | sample 2277101 | NCBI WGS metagenome assembly SDBT01 (sample SAMN10404973, study PRJNA504765) | marine sediment metagenome | isolation source: marine sediment core GS10_PC15, 103 cmbsf | place: Arctic Ocean: Southern Knipovich Ridge | collected 2010 | reverse complement strand
GTTGATAACCCTGGAAAATGGTCATTCCTGCATTTAATAGCAGATAACATGAATAGATGGCCTGTATTGCAGCAGGATGTTAACATAATGTATATTATCATGAGTAAACATGTTCAACTATTGAACATAGGGGAGAGAGAACGCGCCACATATTATCTTGATTAGATTGTTGTTCAATAACTGAACATGCTATCAACACCTTGTTAATAACCTATGATAACTATATGTAGACAATAGTCTACACTTCTTGTTCATTTACTGAACATACTACGCTATGATCCGCAATAGTTGCTGGCATATGCTGATACCTGCCGTTATCGTTTGCCGCGTGTCTTGGGCTATCCTTGAGCCTCTCATGCTATCCTGGTATGCTCTTGCTACTGCTGCCGCTGATACTGTTCTACCTGGCTTATACAGGAATATAGATATAAAGATAGATCATCCTTTCATTCCATAAAGCTGGAATGAAAGGAAAAAAGATCAAGCCGGTGAACAGCTACCGGCTTGATCACTAACAAGAACAAACAGCAATAACCTATGAGCACACATAGAAAGCGAAAACACAAAACATGCAAATGCTATCTAAAAAACATATTTTACAGACGACAAAAATAACCCTTGACAAATACGAGTCTATGTGTTATACTTGTACCAGTACCAAAGGAGAGAAGACCATGAAAGAGGGAATTGAAATGCAGTATTGTAAACTATGCGGGGAATGGACTTCACATAAAGAATTGAGCTTCGATGGTAATTCCTACAGTAATAATCTTTGGGAATGTACTATCTGTGGTGAACGTATGGTTCCCATGACTGGGCTAACACTTCCAAGAGATATCTAATAAGGAGAGAATGAAATGAAAGCTGAAGATTTTAATATATACTGCAATCGTGATCCAGCTATAGCAATATGGGACATATACGAGAAAGATATGAACGGAAACTGGGAACAGACTAAGACTTTCAGAACAGAAGAAGCTGCTAAAAACTATGTAAATGATAAATGTAAGGAAACAAAATCATGACCGAGCAACAGAAGACAAAGTATAACCAGAATATACTAGATAACTTCTGGGTATTCTGTTGGGCACTGGTAACAATAGTGGCAGTGTTAAAGATTGTTTCTTGAGGGGCTATTATGTTCAAACTATTTCAGGCAGTTAAAGTATCATTACTAGCTGATGGCAAAATGGGGGCTTCAGTAGCAAGAGCCCAGCGGATCAGAGTAGCATTGTCGTATACTAAATAATGAGGAGGGAATAATAAAATGAAGAGCAAAAAAGATGTGATAGACAGTGAGATCGAGCAGACATATTATAAACTTGCGGAAGATAAGCAGATCAATATCATGGACATTCCTAAAGTGTTCGCGGAATCCCGGAGGGCCATGATAGCAGGGGCTCCTGTTGCCTAGGCTGTTCGTGCTGCCGTACTGATGTATTGTGAGCAGGCTTAATAAACAAGAGGAGGCTATTATGGAAAGGACATGGACAACAGTCGGCAAAAAACTAAGTGAACCCCGGAAAGGTGCATTGATTACCCTGTTTGATGGAATAGAATGGAAACCCATTAAACATGGTGATAGCTTTGGTATGGGGATTGCAATGGCGCTGACTAAGCTGGCCCAAGAATTTGGGTCATTCCAGCGATATGCTATGGATGGGAATGATAGCTGGCCGTTTCATGTGATCGCATTTGAGAAGCGATATAAAAACGGTCTTGGCCGTGTGTATGTGGCTGATACTGGTTGCGAGCTTATACCATTAGCTTCAGATTTGTTTCCAAAGGAGGTGGGATCATAATGAAAACGTTAGCAGACTTGAAGCGAAAATTAACACCCGGCGCTAAAGTTAAGCTGATTTTGCGCTTTGGCAATAAAATGGATGTTATAAAGACAGTATCAAAAATACAGACTACTGGTATCTACTTTCAGGCTGAAGGACAGCCAAAGCCATCATGGCTAGGCCTTCCTACTGCTAGTCTGCTTGAAATTACAGATACTGGATTTAGTGTCTTCCTGCCTGGGTATAGACCTTTAACTCCAAAAGAGAAAGCTATACTTGAAAACGCGCCATCACGAAGACCGGAAAATGCCAAACAATGCGAAATAGAAGCCTTATCAGATGGGAGTAGTCTATTCTGGCAGGATAAGAAGTATTATGCAGATCAGAAATTCCCCTACTATAATACCATAGCTGGGGAAAAGTATGCCTATAAGAAGGGAATACAGACGAATAAAATTAAGGGGGAAAAGTCGCTGGAGTATATAATTATATAGTTGAGCATTCCGTCTGCTCAGGGGCTGGGAATGCTGTCCCTGGGCAGTCTGAAGGGCTTAACAGAGGAGGCGAAGGAATGAGCACATATTGGCAACGTAGGAAACTTGAATCTGAAGAAACTGCGTATAGACATACTCAAGAAGCTAGGAACACAGGAAGCACGTTTCGCTCTTTATTTCCTTGAGAAAACCGAAGGAAAGGTCTACGACGTTACAAAAGGGAAATGGGGCGCGTGGGTCGATAAGAAATAATATGAAAAAAATCATTTTAGACTTATGTGGTGGCTCCGGCGCATGGTCGAAGAATTATAATGATGCTGGATATGATGTCCGGCTTATTACTCTACCGGAAGATATTAGGCTGTACAGACCACCCGATCATGTCTATGGCATTTTGGCTGCCCCGCCTTGTGACCATTTTGCTGGAAGTGGCGCACAATATTGGAAACAAAAGGATGAAGATGGCAGGACTCTGGACGGGATCTCGCGTGTGGATGCCTGTATTCGGATAATCTTCATGACGCATCCAGTATTTTGGGCATTGGAAAACCCTGTCGGACGGCTCAAATATTGGCTTGGAAACCCTGTCATGTATTTTAATCCATGCGATTATGGCGATCCCTACACAAAGAAAACCTGTCTTTGGGGAAAGTTCAATATTCCTTTTCGTACGCCTGTTGCACCTATCAAAGTATGTTCACAGGGAAGCTGGCTGATGAAACTTGGCGGTAAATCGGAACGCACTAAGCATCTTCGGAGCGTGACCCCTTCAGGTTTTGCAAAAGCATTTTTTGAAGCGAATCAATAAAGAAGGAGGCAATCACAATGACAATCAAGGTAAAATCAATAAAAAGAACAGGTGATACGTTATACAATATGTTCAGCTATTTCTGCTCTCGGATAGACTTCGGAAAAAGCTATCTAGATGCCGATGGAATAGCGTCTATGAATCGCCTTTTTCTGGAACTGAAAAAGGACACCAGAAAAATAGTGGTATAAAAAGCAATCGCAAAAGCAGAGGAGAAATAAAATGAAACATACACCGGGATCATGGGAAACTACACCTGTTGGAAATAGAAAAACGCCATTCCAAATAACGGGTAAAGATAATATTGGCTGTGTGATAGCAGATATTCACGCTAATATCTACGATGAACGATTAGATAAACAGGAGGCAAAGGCAAACGCTCGTTTGATAGCTTGTGCGCCAGAATTGCTAGAAACAGTAATTAAAGCAATGGGGCTGATTGCTATGGTGCGCTGTGCTTATCCCATAACTATCAGTTCTAAGCGTATATATGATGAAGCTTTTAACCTGGAAGATACGATCAGAAAAGCAATTAAAAAGACGGAGGCCAAATGATATCAAAAGCAGATGTTAAAAAGATAGGGATTCATAGGAACGGTAATATATTCTCTGTGGCAGGATACGAAAATCAAGTAGGATTTCATCCTGTATGGAAAAAGCGGATATATCACAGTTATGAGCAGGCATTGAAATACAGCCTGAAATTGAAAGATTATTATCAGGTTGAAGTAATAGAGTTCTAATCACAAGTGGAGACTGAACTATGAAAAAGCCAATTATTAAAAAACTCATGTCGGGTTTTACTCATATCAAATGGAACACTAACTGTTGGGCGCAAATCCCTTCAGACTTTCACAGAGAGATTATTCCTGATAGATATATCTTTAACCCAAATTGGACGAGGGGTAAGATAAATAAATGGTGGCAACAGAGGGCAGAAAAATGAAAAATAAAGGGACAAAACCGCATACTTATAGATTGGCTTTCTATCCCACGTCTAAACTTTCAGATAGTCGTAAGCAGGAGTTGATAGCGTGGGTTTCAGGTCTATCAGGTGCGAACGCAGAAAAACTAAAAGACTTGATGCAGGATTCTAGGAATGAAGTCATAGCAGAAGGCAAATAATACCAAAATACAAGGGAGGTCCTTATGAGTGCAAAGTTCAAGAAGTGGATGGACAGGAAGGGCTATACCATCATGTCTTTTGCAGTCAGGCATGGTCTGGACTACAACACGGTTAGCAAATGGATGGGAGGGGATAGGATACCCCGGAAGCCATACCAGGACATAATTAAGCAGAATGATCCTGATTGTCCCTTGATTGAAGATAAGGGGGATAATGGAAGCAAATAGTACAAAATAGAGGCAGATATCCTGATTAGGGAGGTTTAATGATTACTAAACATTATACACAATGATACGTTCCGTAACGGTCAACGTAGCCTATTTTATTCTTCTTCATCCCAGTCACCCTTATTTTTTCTTCATCCCGTCTAAATGCCACAGAAACATAGCGAAATTCATAACATCGATCCATTGCCCTTGATGGGCATTTTTTAATAATGCTTTACACATAGAATCACGATAATGATGCTGATCCCATCCAGACCATCCTTTCTGTGTTTTTGATACGAGCCTACTAATCTGTCGGGACTGTGCCCTTAATATTAAATCACATAATTCTCCACATGGTGTTCTCATATCACTCCTCCTTTGCCTTGTCTGTGGCTTTTAAAATATTGCCAGGGTTCCATTTACGCCTTCCATTATGCCCGTCTAGCCAGCCTGCTTCATACGCTTTCTCGACAGCGGCTTCTTTCTCGGCGCGGAGTCCAGCAAGTATCTTTAATATCGATATATCACTATGGTAAAAATCATAAGCTCTCCTTTTATCCTTTTTATTCGGCTCGGTCATTTTTCCTCCCCACCTTCTTCGGTATACATTCTTTTGGTATCTTTATGCCAAATCCCATATGATCATACCCTGGCACGTTCTCCCAACGCTTCCAGAAGCGCTCCCGGGACAGCCTGACATTCTCCCAGAAGTCCTCATCCTTGCGTCTGTCAAAGAAATTTTGATTCTTATGTTTTGCTTCTATTAGTAATCTATATATCTTATACCCTTTCTCTCTTAATCTAAAGCAGAAGTCCTGTGATTCGCAATCAGCCAGGTATTCCTCATCCAGGCCTCCCATTTCCTTAAATACGTCATACCGGCACATCATTATGCCATCAGTCCAGGTTACTTCTGATAGTGTGTTGGTGATCTTCTGTAGTTTAGCTGCCGTGTGTGTCCTTATACCTATAAGACCGCATTCAGGCTTGAGCATATGGTGCAGGTATTTGGGAATCCAATCCTTATCCTGGATGATCATATCATCATGGATCCAGCAGATTATGTCTTCATCTGTACGATTCCAACTCACTGCCTTATTGATTGTAAAGCCTAATGGTTTATTACTTACAAAATCAAAATGGATATTATTTTCTACATGAAGTGGAGGTGTATCTGTTCTGAATCTTATATCCTGCACAACCACTATCCTATCCTTCCCCTTTCTTATAGTGCTTTCTAATGCGCGGATAGTATATAAGGCTATTTCCGGCCGGCTGAAGAATGTGGGGATTATAAAGAGGATTTTCATGCTTTCTCCAATAGTTCAGGATTCTCAAAGACATTTCCGATTCTTTTCGCATACTTGGGTAGATATCCAGCAAAGTGATATCCAAAGTGTCTATAACCTTCACTGTCTTCATACCAATCTGGCTCTTTTACTACACATAAGCCTCTATCAATTCCTATTGTAGTAAAGAGTTGTAATATATCTCCCTCCCATATCTTTCTACCACGCGCCTTAATCCCGATACACTTCGTAATATTCTTATTTGTGGCGGTAGGAATGCTATTCTCCTTCCACCAGGCATATCCATCACGATCAACATAATCAGGTGATATCATTTGACTATTATGCCAGACTCTAAATTCAATCTTTTTCATGCTATACTTTCACGGATAGCCCAGAGTTGTTCAAAAATCTCACACATATCTCTCACCTGTAATTTCTCAAATTTTATATTGCTATGATATGCACATCTGGCTAACTTATTCCCCATAAGGAAACCAATTTCCCACCATCCCCTTCCCTTCCATGACTTATGGTGCATCAGACCTCCTTTGATCTATCCCCGGTCAAGTTGGTATCACTCTCCACTTCATTACCCCAAACATCCCAACCTTTAAAACTATCTAAATCCACTAAGGAGTTTTCTTTCCTTGCGAACAATTCTATTCGTAGTAAATCGCCATACATTTCAATTATTCTCTTTCGTGCCTCCCGTGGTTTTTTGCTATGTCGCTCAGTAGGAGATTGTATAATCTGGTTTACTTTCTTTGATTTAAGTAGGGAATATGCCTTCCCTTTTGTTGCTAGTAAGCAGATTTCGCTACCGCATGTTGTATAAAATGACCTTCGCCTAATAATTCTGCCATCTTCTCCTAATTTGTTCCAAATGAATCCCACCGTTTTATACTTAAAACCCCAAGCATTTATTACATTTATACAACTTTCCAAATGGGCATTCGTCGTCCATATAAACAAAATGCACTCTTGAGCCGATATGTCTCCCACAGGTAACATACATATTTCTTGTTCTGATAGCGTAGAGTATTTATCCGCCCCTCTTATAGTGGATTTACCACTACCGTTTACTAAACGACTACTGAACCGCCACGGCGGGTCAGCGTAGATTATCTGGTATTTTTTCATTTCTTCCTCCCGGGCCATTCCATCCAGGTAGCCCTCTTATTCTTCTGCTTCTTTGACTGTAGGCGCCTATACTCTGAGCCGCAGCCCAGCTTCTTGGGTTTCTTTCTGCGCGGTGGTGGACCGAATATACCTCTGCTACTGAGTTCCCCATCACCGTATGCGCTCTTGGTGGACATCTCCGATCCCCCTAGTCTCTTCCCAATTTATTTTGCAGAAAGTTGGCATGGCAAATTTATTGCTATGAAAATATGTAATTCTGGCTTGATAGCCTATTCCATTGTGTAGTAATTTGACCTTGATAGGCATATCAGCACAACAAAATAATGTTCGATCTTTGGCGCAATATTGCCTTGGAATATAACCTTCCTCAAGATTCCCTCCGAATAATGCGATCCAGATAGCAATAATAATCTCTACCATCACTTAAACCTCCTCAGGCATTCCTGGATCCTTAAAAGCCGTCTTTGCTCGTTCTTCCATTCTTGGCCTACAGATTTACAATAATTCCAGCAGTAGGAGGATATTCCCATAGGGCAGCGGAAACCCCATCTCTTTACCCTTGTTTCACAATATTCACGATGTATCCAGAAGGTTATCTTTGGCATTTACAGAGCTCCATTAGCTTTTTCTGTGCTTCTTCTCGGGAGTTAGCCTCCACAGGACCAAAGGCTGTTCTAACAAAGGGGCTCTCCAGGGCTTCGGTTATGTCCCTGGGGCCGAAATACCGTTTTATTTGTAACTGACCGTTTGTGTGTATATATCCCCACCACTGTATCTCATTCATCTATTCCTCCCTTTTTATCTCCCAATGCTATCATCACTATGGACCACAAGGCGTAGTCCTCGAACCCTTATTTTTCATATCTCCAAGTGGCGGTCTGCTGGTCTTGTAGACATTTTTGCATTTTTCTGAGCAAAACCATTTGCATCTATATCGTATTGGTGTCAGCATTTCGGAATGAAATTTACCGCATGTTTCACAATCAAATTCACTCATCCCTTCCCCCTCACCTTGTCTGCGGCTTCCATTACACGCACCCTTATTGCTATCGACGGGACAATACACGTTTCATTCTGACGTACATCGTCGATAATCGCCAGAATTTCCTCATACACTTCGGCCTTAGTATCGCAGACCTTGCTTCTCTTACCGTCCCAATACCCCTTTTCATATTCTTTCTGCACAGCGGCTTCTTTCTCGGTCCGGAGTTCGGTAAAAACATATCTCAAGGCTATTTTAAGCCTACTTTGCGCATTATTATCGAAAGCATTAGATGGATAATTATTTACAAAATCCTCTGCTTTTTTCCAATCCCTCTCATTCGGCTCGGTCATGGGGCCTCCACTACTTTTCCCGGTGTATTAAATCTTTTATTTTCACAGTTGGGACATTCATAAACGCAAGCAATCGGCTCTTCCACACTTGAAAGGCGGAAAGGGCAAATGCCATGCGTCCAACCTAACAGATACACTCCGCAATCATCTCCTTCTAGTGCAACTCTATCGTCTCGCCAGCCATATTTTCTTTCTTTACCCCAGGGAATAACAAATAGCCATCCACTCCCGCCACAGTGATGATTTCCCCAGTATATATCCAACCAGAACCATTGGCCTTTGCTATAAACTGCGAATACTGGAAATCCTGTTATGCTCATTTCGTCTCCTGTGCCATAGCTTTATGTTTACCGCATGGGTCATCAGCAAAACAACACTCCGTTATTCCTATACGAACACCGTGCTCGTTTAAACATGGGCCTAACCAAACACGGTCTCCAGCATAATTTGTAATCAACATATCTTCTTTCCAACGAAGACTCTCCAAAATTGACTTAGCGGCATCAGTGTCCATTCCCCCCTCCCTCAATGCCAATATTTTATAAACTCCTGCTCGCTTTGCGTCAACTGCGCTCGCTTCTCCTGGGGAGCACGGCAGCCGATGCTTATACAGCCAGATAGTAATATCATTGCAATAATAGCGATAAAAGGCCCCACAGAGTTCCGAACCTTACCTTTGTTCATTTAAAAATTCTTCCCAAGTTTATTTTCTTCTTAATGGTTATGCCTCGTTCCTGCAATCCTGCTACCAATGCCCTAATCTTATCATCTGACGGTTCTGGCAGTTTGCAATGCTTTGAATCTGCGCCGATGTTTACAAATGTAGGATTTAATGTAAAAATCCATTCGACCAGTACATCCACATCAAAGTCCAGTATTGGTTCAATGGTGACAAAGGTTTTAATGTCCATCCCAAAACACAATAGACCCGCATATCTATCCATAGGCGTAGGAGCCTTTGTTATCTTCTGATAAGTTCTGTTGCTTTCGATGGTAGTGCCAATCATAAAATTACGTGGAAACTCCGGACGATGCAGAAAAGCTCTTGGTGTGTTCCTTGTTTGGAATACGTATTCGTTCTCGGGATATAATGCACAATGTCCCAGAATCGCACTTATAAAGCTACCACGAACGCCGATAGCAAACAGATCGTTCATGTGTTCTATAAAGATGATTTTGCCAGAGCCATAGTTGACCTTAAACTCGCCCTCTATGAGCCGGACAGGACCGGAATATTTGGCCTTAACCGCAGGGAATTTATCACCCATTGCCTGCACGAAACAATACGAACACTCATGCGGGCAACGTCCACTGAGATGCGTATGGCAGTGTGTGACAAAATTATACATGTTACCTTTTGATTTACTTAGTGGCATTATTCCTCCTTCAGTAACTTTACCCTGTTACGATAGCGCCAGGGATGTGTCTTCTTATGCTTAAATCCTGCCTTATGCCTGGGTTTGGTTGTTTTACGTCTTTCTCTTAATACCATACGCTTTCGGTTGCTTTGGATAGCGCCTCGCGCTAGTAGGCCTGTGCCCTTGTATGGGCTCGTATATGGTTCACCCATTATTCAGCTACCTGATACCTTGCGATCCTCTTACCAGTTACGGGACTTTGTATCTTAGATATAGCCTTTACCTTGCCGGCTTGCATCAGTTCTGTGAGCCTGGGCCTTATAGTATAGATATTCACCCCCATCTGATCGGCTATCTTCTCTGCTGTTACTGCCAGGGGTTCAGGAAAACAGGTCAATCTAGTAAGTGTTTCTAAGACCGCATCCTGCCTTGTCTTTATGGTAGGCTTTACGGTCTTCCAGCTCTCTCTGCGCGTCTGGTTCGTTATTGTCATTTAACCCTCCTCATGAATTTTTCCTTAAACTCATTCCAGGCACGATACACCGGCGAATCCGACCTGTGAAAAAAAACAACAACTCTACCACCCTTAATGAACTTACCTTCGTGATCATTTCCACGAAGTTGATTTAATATCTCTTCGATAAATATATCTCTGTTGTCTTCTATGTCAGAGCATAAATCATGGTTTAGTTCTACTATTGTCGTATTCCCCATATATATCCTCCTTCTTAGTCTTTCCGTGCCTTTAAGGCACCTTCTTGAGCGGTTATGAGCGTTCTGTGTCTTCTTCCATTGCAAACTTTTTCATTGGCTGCATCTTCATCAGTTCCCCACAGTGAGATGGCCATTCTTCATCCTTTACTAAGTTCTGCCTATTACCGCACTTTCGGCATTTCCACTCAAGCCAGACATTCAATACGAGTTTTAAAGGCATTTCATTCCACTTTAACAGCCTTCGGATGTATCCATACATCCACATCTTCTTTAAACTGTTCACTGTGTTCTAAAGTCATTTTCCAGCCTTTGCGAATCAATATCGATTTTAATGTAGAAGAAACAACACAAGGAAAAACACAATTTGAATCAAGTGAATCTATAAATCTTGAAAGATGCCCCTTGCCACGTTCGGCAGGCATAACAAAAACAATCGGAATATATATCTTGCCGTTTTTCTCTATGGCATAGCCTTCGACATGAGGAGCTAGAATATCAAGTTTATCCAATACCGTTCCTGCTTTGCAAGTCTTAGGTTTCATTTCTGTAGTCTCCTAACAGCCTCTTGGAATCCTACTTTATTGAGTTTCATATATACGTCTAGGGCGTCTCCTGATTTACCGCAAGAGAAGCAGTATATATATCCATTTTTTACCAGCATACTAGGATGCCTATCATCATGCCACAGGCAATGTGCCAATCCGCGGCTATTTACCTCTACCAAGCTCTCTATAGGGT
>SDBT01018356.1_pt1 | contig 10998 bp, 7 predicted proteins | sample 2277101 | NCBI WGS metagenome assembly SDBT01 (sample SAMN10404973, study PRJNA504765) | marine sediment metagenome | isolation source: marine sediment core GS10_PC15, 103 cmbsf | place: Arctic Ocean: Southern Knipovich Ridge | collected 2010 | reverse complement strand
TCAGCAGATCATGTCACCGCTCAATTTGATAAAGTACTCAAGCGGTATATTACCGACCACTATAACGCCTTTAATTACGCTGATATTATCTCTCAAGATGCCCAACACCTGCTTACCTTACTTAAAACCATTAAAAGCATCGACCTTGGTGAAGATAAAATCGTGTATTCATACACCGTGTGCAAATTGTTTAATGATAAAATAAAACAAGCTGAACTCGTTGATGCCACTACATTAAACCAAATCTTAAAAGCATTACCGTCACTGGTTGGTGATTACTTTGCAAAGCAAGAAGAAGATCTTTCAGAGGCATTTACTCGCATGCAAGAACATCATCAATCAATCTTGCTCTCCCAGTTTACTAACCACTTACCACTCTCCCAAGATACGGCAGAGAACCGGGCGCTTGAACTTACTAACGGACTATTTCAAACTACCGCTACCCATGTAAAATCAATGCTTGTGCACAACGAAGAAAAAATCCGCTTCCAACAAATGATCGTACGCCTTCTTGAGAACGTCATTGGTCGATCATGCTGGAGCCTTACCAACTATGAAAGCTTTACCCCATCACTGATAGAAACAGCTGATGGCGTACTATCGTTAGTAAAAACTGGCGTACTCGATCACATTGATGATTATGATAGCATCATGTGGTCTCTTACCCATCGTGCTGCGTATTTCCTTAACCTGACTACGTTTCCACTCGACTTCTATCAACACCTTGAATCACAACTGAATTTTGGTGAAATCCAATTCCTCGAAGAAGAGGAGCAAGATAGTCACATCAAGTCGAAAAAGGAACTATTCGTTGAGGCACTGACAAAAGCTAAAATACAAGCTTTTGCCTACCAAAGAGCAGGGATCCTGCCCGACCCAACTATATAAACTAGAAGTTGAACGCTAACTGACCACCGATGGTGTCGGGATCAATTACCCGCCTGCCATCCAGTGAGAACTTAGCAAAGAAACTTAACTGGGGCTTAATAAAGAAGTCTTTATAATCTTCAAAGAAGTCATAGTTGGCTTGGAAGATAATATTCTGTGTCGTCCAATCTTTTAAACTTTCTGCCGTATTGATGATATTAGAAACAAATTTGTGCGACTTGGGATGCAATTTACTATCATCCTGCTTGATGTATTGATACGCAACCATCGCTGAAAGTCCATGAAAGAAACGCTCGGCCTGTGCATAGAGGTTAAACTTCCACTGTACGCCCACTTTTTTACGGACGGAGCCTTTGTTGAGAAGTAAGAAATCCGTTTGCTCACGTGCTGTTTTCAATCGCATAACACGCGTATGGTTGAGGAGCTTAAAGGCCTGAAACTCAGCACCAAGCTTGATATGATTGATGAAGTATAAATCCAGACCCAAAGTACCTGGTATGCCAATGGCACCATCATACCCTAAGGGCAAACTAAAAATCTCATCAGGATCACGCTTGCCGGCAGTTGGGATTGTTACCCCCACACGGGCCGTTAGACGTACCTTCTTTAATCGCTTACGAATCTGTATAAAGTCGTTCCACCAACGGAACATAAAGACCACATCGGCAATACCTTCGTTCGTGAAATCACGAATCTTTAACCCGCCAAGCTCACAGACCACATCATCAAGGTTGTCAGTAATAAGCTCTTTTACCAGCAGGTCAGCCGATAATACATCTTGTGTCAGATCACACCACTCTATATTGTTGATACTGCGTTCTTTAAACGGTACCAGGGCGGTAAGATCAAAATTGCCCGGTAAGTTAGGGATCAGGAAGGTATACTGCCCAAAGAAGGTATAATCAAATTCACGATAATTACCATCAAGCTCAAACCGACCCCGACAGCCATCATCAGTTGCTGGTAGAAGTGCTGCAGAGAGCGTCCGTGCAAGGGTGGTAATGGGGCTGCCTTCAGGGGCGCCGAGAAGCATAGCAATACTTGACTGGGTATCCTGATAAATCGAAAGTACACCCGTACGATCATTATCACTATTATGACCATGCTGCGTATCACCATACTCAGCAAATGCACCAAGCTTAAACTTAGTATAGGTGTCTTTTTCCTGTGGCCGGACATTCGTCTGTGGCCAGACATCCGTGCGCCAGTTTATATCAAAGGGTGCAAAAAAATTCGTTGGGGCAAAGGCAGCACAGGGCAGATACAACAATAATGTGCTCAGTACTAGTATGTAGTATTTCATGATGATGACTCTTTCGTTATTCATTGACGCGTACCCCCCAGTCACCAGGAATTATCCATGATCCTGATGCAGAATTTCTTCGTAGTATCCCGACATTATGCGCTGTTAAAGGATCAAGATCAAGTGGTATCGGTGCCCCTCTCATCCGTATATTCGATAGGTTGGGAACCATCCTAATTGCTTTAAGGAAGCCACTATCTTCAAAATGTTGCGGCAGAATATGAAATAATGTCGCTCCATCAAGCGTTATTGCGCCACGATACACACCTAAATCAAGGAATAGATGTGACGGGAATATTTCATCTGTTGACTCAATCGTTCCTGGTCCAACAGGACTTGCACTGGTATCAGCAATATTAAAGCGATAAGCCTGCCCAAGGTTCTTAGCAAAATCAGCAGCAAAAACTATTAAATTGCCACCCTTTGTTGTGCCACCTTTTGTAGCTGAGATAAATGTTAATGATGAAACAGGACCCAATGAAGTTGGACCAAGCTTATCTACGAATACTTCAGTCCACGCTACCATCGGTGCACTTACGTCACCAGCATCGGCTACCCGAAAGAGACCATGCGTGGTACCAATAAAGGCAACTTTAGACGATATAACGAGGTCTAAGAAGGTAGCACTCGCATCACCCGTTACCCCCAACGGTGTGCCAATGACCGTGATGGTAGGACTTACTGCTCCAGCGAGAGAAAAATTAGCCGCAGAAAGGGACATACGCAGTAACGCATCCCGGGTAAGTACATAAAGAAATTCTCCATCGCATGCAAGCTGACGTATATGATCAATGGTGCCAAGCTTTTTAAAGGTCATGCCCATAGCTAGCCCACCAAACCCACTTGAAAGACCACCAGCGGCACTCGTATCCCAACCTGCACCTGCATCAGTACTCAACACGCCAAGTCCTGTATGACCACCAACAAATAACCAACCTTTTGCACTGTCGCCTGCAAGCGGGACGCGCGCGACTTCAGCGCAACACAGTGGCCCAAGACTATCGAGCGTGCCACCCTCCATGGTGAGTACTTGCGTAGCTAACGGAAGCACTGGTACTATACCATCCAAAACTTTCACCTGCGATGATCTAAAATCACCGATGTTAGGCACAAACGGACTTGCTGCCGGGCGTCTACCAGTCTCGATTAATGATACTTTTTTATAGCCCGTCGCAATCATGAGGGCGATATTGCCCATCGCTACAACGGCTTTAAATGATGGCGTTTCATTATCAAAATCAAAGAGTTGATGCACCCCGGCTGTTCCCCAGGAAAATTCATTGTTAAGCAATGAAACAAGGCCGAGTGATTCATTGCCGTCTGTACCGCCGAGTAACCCATTATTACTCCCACGACCCCACTGCGTTACCTTGATCGTACGTGCATCAGTACCGGCACCGGTTAGGTACATAAATACCCCGTTTCCTGCATCAATACCGCCACCTAATACCCGATCAACACTGCCCATGACTCGCTGCCATGGTGTCCAGCCACGGATACAACCTGCTTTGTTAAATAATGCAGTACTCGAGAAGATGCCACTTTCATGCGTGCTATCACGAGCACCTGTATCATTACGCCCTGATACCGAAACAAATACCGCATCACCACGGGTATATATTTCACGTACTTCTTGATCAGCAGTAATAGGAAGATCGCCACCACCCACGATTGAGCCCGGGTCAGTAGCACGCGTCATGTCGGCAAGCGATGACACTACCTTCGTTGCATCACCCTTCTTTGCAATCTTGCCTACCTCATCAGCAGGAACCGTATTGCTCATACCATCAAAAAATTGCTTTACTATGGGTAAAACAAAGACCTTATTGTGGACATCTCCCGTACTTACACTGCCATTTACGACCACGTATGATTTGTTTGTAGTGGTATGTAAGGTACGTACTTTATAGAGTGAAGAAAAAATATCCCCACCATCACCACCACCATAGGAAAAACCGATTATGTGATCATCTTTATTTGTCTCAAAGAAACTTGCGTCCAGCGGAGTAGCCGGCTCAAGTATTAACTTAAACGGTGCAGTGGTATCAGATTTATCGACTCGGCCAACTAAGAGTGCTACTACCCCACCATTAGCAGTCGGATTATCCCGACTTATCTGCAGGGCAACATAGAGCCGTGAAGTCGTTTCATCCCAATGCATATCAATAATTTCACCAATGAAGCCATCTTGGGTAATGGCGAGCAATACATCTGCGTTTTTATCAAGCTTAACGGCAAGATTGCCTGCGCGTACTCCCGTAACTGAGTTAGTCGGCTCAACGAAGCGGTCTTTGGTAAGGAGTAGAATAATACCCGAATCATCATCACCAAACATGGCACCTGATGGCTTTACGGCGGCAAAGATTTCATAGAGCGAAGCGGTAAGACCAACGACACCCGAAGTCGGCATACCAGCCGCATCATTAAGCTTTTCTTTATTAGCAAACACCGTTTCAATATTTGCGATGTTGCATACCTTTTGATTTGGGCCAAGGATTGGCGCTGTATCGTCAGTAGCAAGCACTACAATCGGCGCGGTGCCCTGAAGGCTCATCACTGAAATATTCTTGTTAAAGACCGGGTTTGTTTCCTTAGGGGCATCATTATCACCCGGTGCCGGATTGAGCTTTACCATTTCAGGGGCAAGATTGATAGAGCGTAAACTCTGTACCCCCGTATCGGGACTTACCATTAACTGGTTTAGCACAACGGCTTTATCCATCGGATCAACCGAATCTGTGCGAGAGCCAATATAAAAGGTGTTTATACTTACAAATGCATTTGGTCCAAAATTTAATACCGGATCTATCTTACTTACTACCGTAGCACTCCCATAATATGGTATGCCCACTAGCATTATAAGGCTCAATGAAGCTGACTTAATTGTTCTACACATGACTTCTTCCCCTACGCACTTAAGTGCGATGTTGTATAACCGATGGCCATTAGGACGTTTATTGTACGCGATTTTAGAATTTTCGAAAATAAAAATATACCGCTTAGGGCTATTTTAAAAAGTAAAGTTTCACTTTGAATAGATTGCCGGTTGTAAATAAAAATATCATGCCAGTCAGGCCACTGAGTAGCGCCATTATCCAATACCCACCATACACATCAAACATCGCATGTATAACCCGATGCCCGGTGGCAGATATAAGATACTGATAGACACTATAAAATATGGTCATGCCTACGAGGACTTGTGTCGTGTATCGTACTATAAAGCCCCAAAAATGTGGAATATAAAAATGGAAGGCGTACTTGGTATGCAAGAAATATACACATAATACTGAAAGTACTACCCCGGCAAGCACCGTTGATGCCGCAATGCCAAATATGGCATATTCACCAAGGAAGAAGAGACTTGCAAGATTTATTGTCACGTTTACCAGCGTTGCAATGATGCCAGCAACCGTCGGCGTCCAGGTATCATTTAGGGCATAAAATACATTGGTAAATATCTTGTTAAGCGAGAAAAACACTAACCCAGAAGCCATAATGATGAGTATCCACTTCGCTTGCCATATCATTTGCTGACTATTCCCCCGCGAGATGAACAAGATTTTAAAGAGGTTTTCTGCAATCAACATTAAAAAAATCGTCGCCGGGATAACCACCCAACAAACTAACTTTGATGCCTCAAGGAGATAAAAGTTTAATCGCCGGGGCGCGTAAAGCGCTACGCGGGAGAAATGAGAGAGGAGGATGGTTGAAAAGGCAATGGCAAAAATGCCTAATGGAATACCCATAAACCGGGCACCATAATAGAGCAATGATACTGAACCCTTAGGCAAAAATGAGGCAATGATCGTATCAACAAACAAGTTAACCTCAATAATGCTCATGCCAAACAAACAATGACCAAATTTCTTGAGTACCCCCTTAAATATTTCCCGTGACTGACTATCAATGGCGCCAAAACGAAAGCCAAGTGAAAAATACCACACCAGATGAAGGATAAACTGCAATATCCCCCCACCAAGTATACAAACACATAACACATACGGTGATGCTTGATAATACAGACATAAAAGAAGCGCGCTTACCCACACAATGTTAAGTAATACCGGGCCAAAGGCAGGGATGAAAAAATGATTTACTGACTGGAGGGCACCGGCGAGAAGCGCACTGCCGGAAATAAAGAGAATAAAGGGGAATAAAAGCTGTAAAAAGGGAACCGCATAGGATAATTGCTCAGTTGAAAAGCCAGGGGCTATCCATGAGACGACCGTAGCTGCCTTAAAATAGACAAGGATGCACAGCAGTAGTACCACACCCTCAAAGAATACAAAGGCGCCTGACATTAAGCCATGAGCACGATCTACCTCATCATTTTTCATGAGCTTTACATACATGGGGACAAAGGCAGCAGACAGCGCACCTTCGGCAAATATTTTGCGAAGTAAATTTGGAATGCGAAAGGCAACAATGAAGGCATCAGAGAGGGCACCGACACCAAGGAACTTTATTTGGAGAAACTCTCGTACCACACCAAGTACTCTGCTACCAAGCGTTAGCCCACCAACTTGCGCGGTTTTCCTTAAAATAGAACGCTTATTTAATTGATGACTCACCAGCTATCTCTCAATTATGTGAGGATCTAGATTATTTAGTCCCCATCGACGAAAACGATAGCCCCAGGTCTGCATCCATTCTTCAATAAAGGAGTATTCCCACTTTCTTATCATCTCTTCGAATGTCTCACCTTTTGTATTATCTCTACATGCAGCCAAAGTCACCCATCGCGTTATGTTCCACCCAAGCTGCAACTCGAGTGTGATAATGGTTGCCATGTCCTCCATTAACCAAAGCCCTTCCTTACATCCGTTATATAACGTGCAAAGCGCTTCATATTGAGGAGGATATTGCTCAAAGCTGACTGATGTTTCTTGTGCATATAAAGGCATCATAGCAAGAGCTAGTATGAGACTAAAGAGGAATTTCTTCATGGTATGTACTCGGTATTACTTTGTTTCCAAATCAGTTATACATTTCTTCGTCGAACGGGAAAAAATAATCCAAAAGTTTATCTAACCTCTCCTGATCTTTACTATCTATGCCAGTTATAAGGTTTATTTTAATCACTGTATAAGCGATTTTGCCTATCTTAGAAAGATTAATCAATGCCTGCCACTGAGGAGTTACTTGCTTTTCTATGGGTGTTTTTGTTGCATGAATCGATGCAAGAGATAGACATAACATCAGAGCACATAGTTGTTTTTTCATGCTGATTCCAATACGTTTTACCCGGTTATCTCGCAGCCTGGATCATCCATATCTGCTTTCACAAACTCTTTGAATGCTTCACGTAATGCCTTAAGATCTTCATCATCTGTATCGTTAGTCGGGCATCGATCACCTTCGTTACTTGGGGTAGGCTCTGCACATAAAGGTGCTGTCGCAAGACATAAAAGTAAACCAAACATTAATTTCTTCATGTTCTTTCCTTCCAGATTTAATGTTCATCATTAGGAGGCAATTTTAACTTTTATCACCGCCTTTTTCAAGAGCTAGGCGACCTTGCTCAAGACGGTATACCGTATCCATTTGCCCATAGACGGCCTGGTCATGTGAACAGATAATTATCCCTAAACCCCACTGAGTACGACACTGGGTGAAGAGGTCCACGATACGCCGTGCATTGTCTGCATCCAAATTTCCCGTCGGCTCATCGGCAAGTAAAAAATCCGGCTTGTTTACGATCGCCCGGGCAATAGAAACCCGCTGCTGCTGACCGCCAGATAAGTAAGTAGGATGTTCATGGAGCTTATCTTCAAGACCCATCTTGATAAGGAGCTCTTTCGACTCGTTGAGACACTCATCACGATTCTTCCCACTGATTTGTCCCATGAGCATGACGTTTTCAAGCACAGTGAGCTCGTTAATGAGATAATGGAACTGAAAAACAAAGCCAAGGGATTGGTTACGCATTTCTTCGCGCTTGCGCGCTGCCAGTGCAGAAAGATCAAGGTCGTTGAAGGCAACGCGCCCACTTGTTGGCTCATCAAGGCCACCGAGCACATGTAAGAGTGTTGACTTGCCGCTTCCAGAGGCGCCTACGATAGCGTAGCTTTGCCCTTGGACAAACGTCGCAGAAATACCGCGAAGGACTTCAACCTTGCGGCCACCTTGCCGGTAGTCCTTGACTACCTCACTGATAATTAGCTTCGAGGCCATAGCACATTCATTTCAGAAAAATGGACCATAAATATTTTCTATTTACAAATTAGCATAACCGATCGGATATTGCATATGGTAACGTTCGAAATTGCCTGTCAAAATGGGGGGAACTCATGCCATCACCTCTGGATAGCTGCCCTAGATCAACTAAGAGCGATATTGAAGGAAATAAAACCTATGAAACCCGTCGTTTCTCAAATATCATTTTTCCTTATTGCGTTTCTTCTGGAGAATCCCGTATGCTGAGATAAGAGCTAGGGAACACAATCCGACTCTGAGGTTTTCAAAACCTTCTTGCTCCGGATTGATAGCTGCATTCAAAGTGTACAATTTTAAGGGACATGACACAAGTCACGTGGGGGGATCACGACTATGAAAGAACCAAAAGAAAATACGGTACTTGAAGCACTGCCACAAGTATTACCAGTCATTCCAACGATGGATGTCGTGGTATTTCCACACATGGTGGTGCCGTTGCTCGTTATCGATGAGCAAATCATCCAAGGAATCGAACAAACACAAAAGGATTCAAAAAAAGTACTCTTGCTTGCTACTAAAGAGCAAAGCGAAGAAGATCCAGGACCGATCGGGGTTGAAGACCTCTACGCCGTAGGTACTGTTGCTAACATCCTTCGAGTCATGAAAATGCCTGAAGGTGGTCTGAAGGTACTCGTACAGGGTGAGCAGCGTGCTGCCGTGCATGAGATCTTGTCAGAACAGGGCGTATTGAGCGGTAGATTAAGTGCTATGCCATTTGAAAACACCTCCGATGAGCCAGAAGCTATCGAAGAAAAGATCAAGAACGTTAACAACCTCATTGAAACGATTAACGCTTCAGGTAACGTATTTGGTCCAGACTTCCATGTCATACTCTCACAGATCAAAGATCCGGAAAAAATAACTGATTTCATTCTCTCATACTTGAACTTGAACGTTTCTAAAGCACAAACACTCTTAGAGATGCGTACTATCAGTGAATTACTTGACGGTATTTACGAAGAACTCAACCGCGAAATCGAAGTGGGTAAAGTACTCGATAAAATACAGTCAGATACCCGTGAAGCTATCAACTCCTCTCAACGTGAATACTACTTGCGTGAGCAACTGCGTGCCATCAAGAAGGAACTCGGTGATGATGTTGATACAGAACTCGAAGATATGAAGAAAAAGGTCGAAGCTCTGCCACTTGAAGACGAAGTACAACGTGAAGTTGATCGTCAGATTAAACGGCTTGAGAAGATACCACCTGATTCAATGGAGACGAGCGTTATCCGTAACTATCTTGAATGGATACTTGCCCTGCCATGGGGTGTGTTCACCAAAGATAATCTTGATATCGCCCACTGTAAGAAGATCCTCGATGAAGATCATTACGGCCTCGATGAAATTAAAGATCGTATTCTTGATTTCCTTTCAGTCCGTACCATAAAAGAAAACTGCCGGACGCCAATTCTGTGCTTTGCTGGCCCTCCTGGGGTTGGTAAAACCTCACTTGGCCGCTCAATTGCACGGAGCATGGGACGAAACTTCTATCGCATCTCACTTGGTGGTGTACATGATGAGTCAGAAATTCGTGGTCACCGTCGTACCTACGTCGGCTCCATGCCAGGACGATTTGTCCAAGCACTTCGTAAATCAGGAAGCTCTAACCCGCTGATGATGATCGATGAAATTGATAAAATTGGTAACGACTATCGTGGTGATCCTTCAGCAGCATTGCTGGAAGTACTCGATCCAGAGCAAAACCATGCATTCTATGATAACTACCTTGGTGTACCAGTGAATTTATCAACCGTACTCTTTGTTGCAACGGCTAATGATATCAGCAAGATTTCACCGCCACTACGCGATCGTATGGAAATCATCCAACTTTCCGGCTATACGCATGATGAAAAGGTTGAGATTGCACGTAGACACTTGTTTAGCAAAGCAGTCGAGAACTTTGGCCTCGCGGATAAAGGTCTTGAAATGGATGAAAATGTGATTGGTGAAATTGTTCATGGCTACACCCGAGAAGCTGGTGTCCGTCAACTTGAACGATACATCCAAAAGCTGTGCTCCAAATTTGCTCGCTCAATTGTTGAAAACAAAAAGAAGATCCAATTTACCAGTGATAACCTCTCCCAATTCCTGGGTACAAGAAAGATCCAACCTATGGGTAATATCCATAAGCACCGTGTTGGTGTGACCAACGGTCTTGCATGGACATCTCATGGTGGTGAAGTACTACAGGTAGAAGCTGTTATGATGCCTGGTACAGGGAAACTGATTCTTACGGGTCAACTTGGTGATGTGATGAAAGAATCAGCACAAGCTGCCGTAACGTACGCTAAAGCACATGCAAAAACATTTAAAATACCTGTCACCCGCTTTACTAAGTATGACTTACATATTCACTTACCTGCCGGTGCTATTCCTAAAGATGGCCCATCAGCTGGTATCACCCTGCTCTCTTCAATACTCTCAACATTGACTACACGCCCAATTAATAGCTCGTTTGCTATGACGGGAGAATTGAACTTACAAGGTGAAGTACTACCAATCGGTGGTTTGAAAGAGAAGATCCTTGCCGCAAAACAAGAAGGTCTTGCTAACATCATCCTGCCTAAGCTTAATGAACAAGACTT
>SDBT01018355.1_pt1 | contig 10998 bp, 14 predicted proteins | sample 2277101 | NCBI WGS metagenome assembly SDBT01 (sample SAMN10404973, study PRJNA504765) | marine sediment metagenome | isolation source: marine sediment core GS10_PC15, 103 cmbsf | place: Arctic Ocean: Southern Knipovich Ridge | collected 2010 | reverse complement strand
CTCTTCAAGTGCTTCTGCTTCACACTCATCAGCTTCAACAGCATCTTTCAATTTGCCAATTTCTGCAAAACAGTTATCAGAGTCAAGACCTTGATTACCTTTTGCAAACTCTTTTCGCGCCGAAGCCATTTGCTTGCGAACTGCTAACTGAGCATGATCACTCTCAGCTTGACTAACTTTATTATTGTTCTTCTGCCAGTCGCTCTTCATCTTGGCAAGATACCCCTCATCTTCTTTAATGAGTTTCTTAAGATTATCTGCTCTTGACTGGGCCTGGGCTTTTGAAGTAACACACTTAACGACATTTTCCTTATTGCCTTCTGCGGCAGCCTTCTTAGCCACGTTCCCCCACTTCTTAACATCGGCCATCTCTACATCAAGCTGACGTTGATTCTTTTTAATCTGTGCTGAATACTTTGCAATATTCGCTTGAATCTCTGCCAGTTTTGTTTTAGAATCTTCAATTGCAAACTTACCATCACGAATCGGGTCTGCCATTTTTTCTGCCGCTTGATCTTTTTTCTCGCGGACAGTATTTTTAAACATCTTCCAAAACTTTGCCATAATAAAATACTCCTATATCTTAATTTGTTATTGTTTACAAAGATCCGACAAGACTAACATCGAACAAATTCTTTGCTGTTAAAAGAGCCGCACTCAAACTTCTCATAGAAGCAAGAAGCTCATCTTCCGAAATATCACCGACAGGAATGCTATCGATTAATACAACAGGCCATTCATACCTGTCATCTCCCTCTCCGTCAATATTGGTTAAAACACTAAAAGCAAAAGGAAGAGTTTGAGAGTTCATATCAAGAAGACTAAGGAAAAAATCTTCTCTCATATCTTCAGCAATTCTGCGTATCATCCCACCCCAAGTTGATATTTTACAACTAACAGTAAGATTTGTTTCATCCATAAGAATCATACAAGGGAACGGAGCAGATTCACTTCCCACAGGGACAGCAACACTGCCCTCATTAAGCTGTGGCTTATATCCTTGTTCTCCAAGAATACGTTCTACATCTACCAATGTTTTTACATCATTCATTTTGATACTCCCAACTAAAATTAATTGTGATTATTTACTTCAATAACTTTATGTCATTGAGATTTACTTTACAACCTTGCAGTAAAGTTATAAAACTATTTTCTTCATCAACATTAACACCACTCGTTGATTCTACTTCTACATCTCCATCCCCATCCTCTTCTGATACATCTTCATCTGACCATTCTGCAACATTATTAAGTTCAAGAACCATCATCTCAGGATTTTCAATATCGGACGATGTGAGATATTCAACAACAGTAGCAAAAGACTTTTCGCTTCCTTCTTTACATTCTCCATATACGACTTCTTCAACTTTAAAAATAGTATCATCATCTTCTTCAAATTCAGAAGTAAAAGCAAGTTTTGAAGATTCGTAATTATCTGTATCCTCAGGTTCTTCAAATAACCATGCAAAATCATTATCTATAATATCATCACGATTACCTTCTTCGAAGCCTCCAGGAAGAAAATAAATCTTTACATCAAAATCTACCCCTGCTGCCTTAACAACTACAAACCATACAAAATCAGCAAGACATATGTTGTATATAAACCATTTGGTAGGCCCATCTTGAGCAGTTATTACTCTTTTTCTTGTAACAGTAAAATCTGCTCCATGCTCAATATGTTCAACACCTTCCCCCATAAGATATTCAATTGTCTGTTCATCAGAAAGTTGGATAAGATCGTTAATCTGAATATTTTCCCAATAAGAAATTTCATTTTTATCTGTTGTAAGCATCTTTTATCCTTTAAAGTAGGAGAGTAGGAAATTAATCCTACTCTCCTATGGAGTAGGGTGAACTACTAAAATTTTTATTTGTTTGTGTTTTTCTTAATAGAAGAAACTATAAAAGCAAACACAATAACACCAATTACAATCAATATTAGGATACCTACTCCACCCATACCTTTACGAACAACAATAGGTCTCGATACAGGATGAGTATCATAATAATAATTATTACGAGACATTAAACTATTCATCATAATAGCATCAGTCATAGCATCATACATAATATATGCTCCAAGACTATTAGTATAACCATATCCTCCACGACCGACATTGTAAGTAACATTATAATTTACTCCACCTACTGATGTTGATTGAGGAATATGCCCAGGTCTTGTTGCTGGTTTTGTTGAATACGTTGAAGTGTATTTTGTAGCATTCTTGGTTTTGAAGGCCTTAGTCGCTTCTGACTTACTTTTAAAAGCAGTCCCACCTTTTTTCGCTGCCTCAAAAGACTTTTGTTGAGTTGCTGTTCTCTTAGGAGCAACAGTCGCTCTTTTTGTCGAGGACTTTTTCTTACCTCCAAAAGTTTTTTTTGTAGAACTTTTAGATTTTGTAGTTTTGGATTTTGAAAAACTTTTACTACTACTTCTGCTTCTACTGCTACTCCTGCTTCTGCCCCCTTTTGCAAATGTATCGCTCATTCCAGCCAATACAAATTCTAACATCACCAACACTGCCAATAGCATTTTTCTGTACTTCTTCATTTTTACATCTCCTAATTAAATTAAACTTCAGTAAATTAAACGTTAAGGCAGGATTATACATTTTTTCACTATCGAATGCAAGGAAAAAATAAAAAAATTTTAATTACTTATACAACAAGGACTTACGAATATGGATAAATATTATCCATTTTCCATCTCTATTCACTTTAACTATTCACTTGCTTTTTGGCCGGCCCTTTTTTGATTGTCTTTTTATCCTTTTTAGGCTTACCTTTGGCTTTTTCTACTCCCTTTTTATAACTGTCCGATCTATAATCAGTTTGATAAAAACCACTACCCTTAAAAATAACCCCTGCACCACCACCTATTAATCTATTGAGTTTCATCTTTTTACATTTAGGGCATTTCCTTTTAACAGGGGCAGATATGCTCTGCATAATTTCAAATACATAATCACAGTTTTTACATTTATAGTCGTAAGTAGGAATTTTATTCCTCCCAATCTCTTTCTAAAACAAAATCTTCATCAAAAGCACATTCATTATCTATCTCATAGTCAGAAACATATTCTGGCAAAACTTCTACAACAGGTTTTTCTATGCAACGATTTCCATAACTACGAGCATCCAAAGAGTTTTTCTTTTTCTGAGCATCTGTTACTCTAAGATCTGTAGTTATATATTCTTCTTCTATTATTTGTTGTAAAGCTTTTTTTCTTAAAACAGATATACGACATTCTGATAGACCCATCGATTTTCCGATTTCTTTCAATGACATCTCTTCAAAATAATAAAGTCTCAATATTTTTGATAATTTTTCTGGGAGAAAAGATAAAGCATATTCAACCTCATCCCTATCATCTACTTCTTTTGTTCCATTTTCTCTCAGATCTTCCTGCCAATAGAAAAAACTTTGTTCTGTACCGTACCTATCTTTCTTAGACATATTCGTTAAATATTTTGGCCTATCATTAACAACTCCTTTTCTCATTGCTTTTCTACCCTCTTTCCTACGAATATAACATATCATATCAAAATATGCTCTTGCTGCAACGAACTTAATATTTTTTACTCTTTGCACATCTCCCATTAACCATACTTCATTCACTAATTCATTTACTTCATACTTGCCAGGGAATCTTTTACAAATTTTATGAGCCTGTTTATATAAATTTTTTTCTATTTCTTCAAAAGAAAATTTATTGTTCATAATATCCCTTTATTCTATTTTACCAATTTTTGAATAATAGTACAATACTCCCCATCCCTTAGCTCCCACTTTCTTATCAGATATTAGCAACTTACGAATATCTTCTATATCATAAAGAAAAACTTCTATATCTTCTGTATCTTCCTGATATTCTTTACTAAGTTCTCCCTCTGCTTCTACAAAAAATATAACAACTGATTCATCAGATAGTCCAGCAGAAGAAACAATTGTATTACTTTTACCCATAACTCGTTTTACATCTAATCCTGTTTCTTCTTTTAATTCTCTTTTAACAGTTTCTTCTATATCTTCCCCTGGGTCAATTAAACCAGCAGGAAAGCCATACTCATAATCATTGATAGGTGCTCTATATTCTTTTGTTACTACAAGCTTTTTCCCTTCAGGACTATCAACAGTTGCTACCATAACAACGGCGGCGGGGTTACTATCATTATATGGAATCTTTTTTCTCGACACAAAGAACCAGTCACAAATCTTATCTTTAGAATTAACGTATTGCACTCTAAATAAATTAATCCATTTATTCTTCGTGAGTTTCTTTAATTTTATAATTCTTTGTTTCATGTTATTTCCTATTTATAAAAATCTTCCATATACAATTTATTTTTATCTGCTGCAAATTTTAATTTTTTTAAAACTTTTTTAATAATCAAACGAACACCTTCTTTACTCAAATTATGTTTTTTCCCAATTCCTGCCAAAGATAAATCGCTATAATAATAATCTTCTATTATAGATTTTTCTTTTGTCTTTAATTTTATACTATCAACAAAATCTTGTAAAGTGCTAATCTCTAACCCATGTAAATTATCCTGTTTTACATCATATCTCTCAATATTTTCATAATCTACATCAGTAAAACAATAATCTCTTTTCTTTTCTCTTTTTCTAAAAATGTCTTTTAATCCAAATTCAAATCCTTTGTAGGCATAAGTCGAAAACTTAAATCCAGAAGATTCATCAAATTTCGAGGCAGACAAACAAAACTTCAAAAGCATTTCACTTATAAACTCATCTCTCAAATTTTCTGGGACATCTTTATTGTTAATAGACTTATTTATAAAATTTTTCAATAATCCATAATTATCTATTATTAACTTTTGCTGTTCTTTTGTTAAACTCTTCTTCATCTTAAAACTATATTATCACAAATACTTTCACTTTCAAATAAAAAACCTCTCACCCATATTAAATAGATGAGAGGCTCCCCGCGTAGCCATCAAACAACTGCATTACGAACAAGTAGCTGTTATTTATTTTTAGTTCCAGAGCCAGTCATTTTCTTTATGAAAAATAGGGATATTCTCATAATCCCCTTTTCCCATTGCTGCTCTTTCTTTAGCTCTACGAGCTTTCTTCATCACTTTTTTGAAAGAAGAATCAGACTTATTCCAATTCTTTCTATCCCTTTTGCAATTTCTTTTTGTGTAGTCAGGAAACCAGGTGTCGCAATCACATGTTCTCTCTGGTGGAACTCCGTGTCTTTTAGCAGAGTTAATCTCTTCCTGAACACTTTCGTGCATCACAAATGATTCATTTTTGTAGGTCCAACTTACTTTTGGTTCTATTGGTGCTCCACAATCACAATCGCGTTCAATGTGATCGCGTCTACGATAGGTTCTACTCATGATATCTCCTAATTAATTTTAATTAACTAAACGACATCATAACTCCTTATAAAATAATGTTTTCTCATAATAGTTCCCTTTTAGCTTTTTGTCTTGCACTTTTCTTATTGATTTTAGTATTATTGCATATAGGACAAACATTCCCTCTACGAGAATGTTTTCTATTCTTCCTTGAACTATCCATTATAGGATTTTTTCTTCCATATGGTTTCATTGTTTATTTCTTTTCCGCATATTTCACAAACATCTAAAAATATTTTATATCTTTTGAATACGGATATGGGTCATGCCTTGTTGGTGATTCATAATGATACCACGCTAAATTGCTAAATACATTAATACACCAAATAAAAGGATTTAATACTTTAAGAAATATTCTGATTATTTTACTCATTATATTTTACCTTAGGAAGTTCTCTACCTAATTCCATCATAGTTGCGATAGTTACTGCAATAGCTTCTCTTCCTGATTTTTCACATTGCTCTTCTGTCTTACCATCAAAAAAGACAGTGGGCATTTCTACACAACTGCCTACATAACCAAGACGATTATGTTTTTCCATTAAGATAAGATATTTTTGAGCTAAATCAGAAGCTTTTTTAAAAAGCTCTTTATCAAATGGTCTGTCTATCTTTCTATCATCCATAAAGCTACTTCCTTTTTAAACACTGGAGATAAGCGGATTCGAACCGCTTTCCTGTGATTCTTCAAACCAAACTTCTACGTGTGTAGTTAGTTATTTAAGTTTCGCAAATCAAACCCAAACTAACATGGTTTATCATTACTATCTCAAATTAGTTTCGCATTATATTCTCTTGAGAAAAAGAATAATCAACTATCCTGTTATCGTGTTTACTTCCCTAACAGGAGTCAGGAGTAAACAGCCTAATTTTGCTTAGGCAGCAATTGCATAACTGTTTGCAGTTATAAGTTTTTAGTAGGTTTTTAACGAGCCAACTACTATCTCGTACACGCAATTTAATTCTCTACTAATCCAGTCGATACCAATTTATCCCCGATTTAATTTTTAAAGAACAATAGCAGGCAGTTCTGGCATTCAAACTGCAACATGAAATCCATCTTACTGATTATTTCAGATGAAGCACGTTAGGCCGCCAAACCTCTGCTACCTATATCCACATTAACATATCTGACAAGATTAGCTAATTATATCTCCAAGACTATTTTCATAGTTATTCAATTACAAGATATAACTCTCTGCTACTTGCTACGATTCTTGGCTTGCCAGTGCACTTGGCTTCCAAAGGCCCTCGATACCCTCGGGACATCTCTTATACCCATCGTTTTATTAAACTCTTTGACCTCGCCTCTTCAGCTACAAACGGATTCAGAGCTTTTCATATGGTATCAGTGCTTAACTTGTCAGCGTTTTTTCACACAGCACCGCAAACATATTAATATTTCAATTTAAAATAACGATCAGGAGTAGTGTTGCCACGAAAGTCTTACGAGAACCTATGGACTCTAACCTAAACCTTTGCTTACGCCATCATGCCTTGTCGTATCAGTGGACACATTGTCGTTATTATCAATTTTAAAAAATGTGGATATGGTGTGGAAATAAGAGATTGGAACATTGTGTGGTCGCCATCACGAATCCCGAAGGGTATCGCATTGGGCACGCAGAGCCTGAAATAAATTCCAGGTTGCTCGGCACTTTTAACCCAGTCGCTCCATCCCTCATTACAAGGGTGTTTCCTGAGAAGCCAACCTTAGGACCATTAGATCGATAACTTACATCCTTCAACCCACATAATTTTATATTCACTTTTTTAAAGAACTTCTTAATATATCGTATTATAGCATAAATAAATCTTATGTCAAGCTTTATTTTAAAAAAACTTACTGTCTGGATTATTTAACAAGATATTCTCTATCCTATTAATTCCCTTACTCCTTTTATCATATCCCTGGTAACAGTAACATCTTTTGTCGCCCAGGCCGACCACATAAAATCATCTATATATTTATAAGGCAAATATCCGTAACCCCTATCTCCCCAATATTTTGACCAACTATTTTTAAATTTAATTAATTGTGTTGAGTCATCATAACCAACAGCACAAACAGCATGACCTCCTAACTGATTATCTGGGTTAGCAGGATAATCAATAACTCCTCCTATAGGCATAGCCCATTCATCAAAAACAGGAACTCCTATTATAACAGGAGAATCATTTAATGCAACTTTTAATTCTAATGAACTGCCAATGCTCCAATAAGAATCTATTATAGCCCATCTAGCAATTAAGTCAGCCCATTTTTTAGGTTCTCCTATATCTACATTACTCTCAGAATATGGCCATGCTTTTTCTGTAGGCACTCCTATTTTTTGAAGAACTCTCATAGCGGTCCTAAGATATGTTCCTTCTCCAGGATAACCATCTATTTTTTTACAATTCCAATATACCCACTGTTCTGAATAATCATATATTTTTCCTTTTCTATGATCTTTTTTACCTGCTTGAACTTCTCTTTCATGTTCTATTTTTTCTTGGTATTCTTTTATTGCTACTGCTGCAAAGGCAACGCACGACCCAAGTTGACCTTGATTTTTTACAGGAGACATATTTTCAGTGTGGTCTAGTTTTGCAGGGATAGATTCTGCTGCTTCTATTGTTTTATAAATTGTTTTAGAAAGAATAGATTTATAATAATCTGGTTTTCTATAAGTCCCTCTTTTTTTAACCACTGATTTTTTAACAGTAGTTTTTACAATTTTAATTTTTTCTTTTACAATATCCGAAAACTTATAATCCCTTACATCTTCTTTATCTTTAAGAAAACCACTATTGAAAGCTCCTTTTTTAAAGGTGCTTTTTTTCATAAAATAATTAGTCGGCATGACAGAACTCCCAAATATAAATATAGTACTTCTATTATATTCTTTATTTCTTTGGAAATTCCTGCTTAAATCTTATAGGAGGGAAGTGTTCCACTCAAATCTTATATCAGCTATACCCTTCTTCTCTGCTATTATGCCCTTTACTCGAGGATTAAATTCATACAAACCATCATCATATACAAATCTTCTAATCTTAATTTTGCTACCTCTTAACAGTTTGGGAAATTGAGCAATATATTCTTTACTATTAGTCATCACTGAATTATAAGGACCATAAACAATTTCTTTTACTCTTGCCTGTATCATACCTCTCAAACAATCTGTGCAAGGAAAACCTGTAATATAAAAAGTAGAACCTTTTAAACAAGTCTGTTTACGAGAAGCTAGATATATACAGTTTCGTTCAGAGTGTTCGAAATACAAATATTTTTCAGGTCTTGTAAGTGGAATTTCTTTATCTATAGAACCTTGTGGCGGACTATTATAACCTGCTGACAACATTACTCCATCTTCATCTATTGCTAAACATCCATGCTTACTTGAAGGGTCTAAAGATTTCCTAGCTATCTCAAAACAAAGATTCATACAATATAAATCTCTACATGGTCTTCCAAGTTCATCTATTCCTAACATATTTGTTAACATATTACTCTCTTTGCTTCATTATTTTTAATTAATTTGTCTATAAAAACTTGATCTATCATAACTCCATCTTGTTCATGAATTTGTATTCTTTTTTCTTTGAAAAGTAAATTTATTGCTTTAGAACCAAATAAATAATATTTTCCTAAATATTTAAGAACTATATAACTTTTTAATTCTTTATATTTTATTAGATTAGCTATTTTAAAAGTAGGAGGAGTTTCAAATGATTTAGCTTCAATCAAGTAATCTCTATCTTCTTTATGAACGAGGTAATCAGGGTCAGAATAACTTGTCTTACTCTTACCATGATAATTTATTATTTTAAGATAACCATCTAAATCACTACCATAGAGTTCCCATGTTACTTCTTTTATTCCATCCTTTTTAAGATAATCAATAAAATATAAAAACACCTTATGCTCTTTCTTTTGACTTTTTCTTAAATCTAATCCAAACTCTAAATGAGTTCTGGGCCTACCATCTCTATGGCAATTTCTTCTTTTCATATAAAAATCAACATCACTTTTAGGAAATTTTTTACTTTCTTTCCCATAATCAAACAATTCATCAATTCTTTCTCTAGCTATAATATGAGATATTTCATAATTCATAGCTAATAATATAAGTCGATTAATTTCTTTTTCTATATCTAGTCCTGTTTTAAATTTTGAAATATCTATAGTTTTAATCATTTGTTAACTCCTTAATATTAAATACCTCTTCTATTATATCTTCTCCTCCACTTTTTAATCTATCTTTTGACATCTCTAAATACTCTTTATTTAATTCTACCCCAACATAATAATGATTATATTTAAAAGCTGTTAAACCAGTTGTTGCCATGCCGCTGAAAGGATCTAAAACTATACAAGGTTTAACTTCATCAGTATCACACTTGCATTGTTTTTCCCATCCCTTTTCTATTAATTGAAGTTGATATTCTTTTTTTGCTTCTATTTCTTCTGGAAAAATATTAACTGATTCTGTTGACCTTCTACCTGTTGTCTTATTTATCTCTACTTCTATTTTCTCGAATATTCTTTCCCAAGGTGTTCCGCATATCACACAACACCCCTTTTCAGAAGTTCCTGCTTGAACACATGGTTCTATAAGTTTCATTGGAAAAGTTGCATAATGTTTACCCCTAAAACTTGCTACAGATGTTCTCCACACTGACCTCTTATTTCTTTTTCCGTAATGAACAAAAACTCTTTCTTGATCCATCCTATAAGTTCCTTCTTGTTCATTAGCTCCAAAACCTTGTTCTCCTCCTGGGTGTTCATCAGTATCTTCTAAAACAGCATAATAGTCATAAAAATATTTTGAAGATTTTGTTAAAAGAAACAGATATTCATGTCCTCTTGTTGGTCTATCCTTTGCTCCATCTGGCATAGGATTAGTTTTTTCCCAGACAACATCACAACGTAAATACCACCCATCTTCTTGAAGAGCAAAAGCTACTCTCCACGGCATACCGATAAGATCTTTTGTTTTGATAGATTTATGTTTAAAAGATTTCTTATCAGCCGAACCATCTCCCCTCCCATCCCTCTTCCAACCATTCGTCCCTCGACAAAAGCCAGAACTATTATTATAACCATCTCCTATATTTAACCAGAACGTTCCATCTTTTCTCAAAACTCTTTTTACTTCTCTACATATCTCAACAAGATTATTTATATATTCTTCAGGAGTTGCTTCTTGTCCTAATTGGTCTGCTACAAAATAATTTCTTCATTGCCAATGTGGAGGACTTGTAACTGCTGTATGAAATGTATTATCAGGAATATCTTTTAACGCAGAAATAGCATCATTGTTAATAAGCATAAATTTTCTAGAATCATCTATCATCTTTCTCCTATCTCAAAAAGAATATGATTAATAATTCCTTCTTGGTCTAAACAAGAGAAACTTCTAAAAGATACTCGATTTTCAACCATCACTCCTTTTATTAAAATATCTATACGTTTAGCTTCAGCAAGCTTTTCATATCTCCCCACCTCATTATAAAATTTATCTTCTCTATCAATAAATATATTAAGAGAAGGATATAACTGTTCAAACTCATGAGCCGCTGACAACATAGCTTCTTGTAATGGAACTTTATGATAAT
>SDBT01018354.1_pt1 | contig 10999 bp, 16 predicted proteins | sample 2277101 | NCBI WGS metagenome assembly SDBT01 (sample SAMN10404973, study PRJNA504765) | marine sediment metagenome | isolation source: marine sediment core GS10_PC15, 103 cmbsf | place: Arctic Ocean: Southern Knipovich Ridge | collected 2010 | reverse complement strand
TAATGCTCGCTCTGGCAAAGCAGGTAAAAAAACCAGCAAATCATTTTGATCATTAGGTGAGATTTTGTTAGAAGAAGTAACAACTTCTCGTAATTTTTCTAATACTTTTGACATCTCCCTTTTAACTATTTCTTTTAACCAATTCTTGGATGAAAAAACTTAACCCTTCTGTCTATAATTTGGGGAGTTTGTTTAACTTGAAGCATTAAATCTCTACTATGGTTGAAAATTCTATTTAAATCTGACTGAGGATGAGACTCTAAAACCTGTAAATTCTGTTCATCTTTCTTTTTAAAAAATCCAGCTACTTCGGGATTTTCTGTTTTTTCCAGAATTTTTTTTTGAACTTCTGCAATTGCTCTTTCAATAGCCAATTCCTCCTCTGATTTTTCCACTCCTGATTTAAATAATGATTCAAATGCCATATATTTTTACAAATCCCCTCCGACAAATTATTTATTATTAATATAATAACTAATTTTCATCAACTTGTCAAGTGTGCATAACCTGATAAAATAATACTATGATTTACTCTATTCAAGGAAAAATAACCCATTTAAAGCCTGACTATGTTGTGGTTGAAACAAACGGACTTTCTTATCAAATTTTTGTCACTGATTTTTTAATAGAAAAAATAAAAAAGGATCAAAAAATTAAACTGCTGACTTATTTAGAAGTAAGAGAAACTGCCATGGAATTATATGGATTTGAAGATGAGATTCACTTAGAATATTTTAAACGCCTAAGGGCAATCTCTGGAATTGGACCAAAATCAGCAATGAATGTACTTTCATTGGTTCGTTTGTCAGATTTAGAAAAAGCTATTCTTAATGATAAAATTGAGATTTTAACCAAAGTCTCTGGAGTTGGCAAAAAAACAGCGCAAAGGATTATTCTGGAGCTTAAAGGAAAAATTGTTCAAACAAAGAAGGGATCATTAGAACAATCTGAAGATGATTCTTTGTTAATTGACGCTTTAATTAGCATGGGCTACACTATTGTCCAAGCCCGGGAAACAATTAAAAAAATCCCTCTAGAGATTCAAGGGACAAAAAAAAGGCTTAAACAAGCCTTGAAAATTCTTTCGGGAAGATAAAATTTATTTCTTAACCTTTTTAACTGCTGTTGGTTTTTTAACACTAGCAGCTGATTTTTTTTCTAAACCAATTGATAAAATTTTAATTTCAGTATATGGCTGGCGATGTCCTTGGGTTCGATGATAACGAGTTTTTGGTTTATATTTAATTATTCTAATTTTTTTTGCCCTATCTTGAGCCAAAACCTCTGCCTCAACTTGAATTTTAAGATATGGCTTGCCAATTTCAACTTTTCTTTTTTTATCATCAAAACATAAAAGAACTTCTTTAAAAGAAATCTTTTTTCCAACTTTTTCTTCAAGCTTTTCAATACGAAGAATATCTCCCTTTTTTATTAGATATTGCTTGCCCCCTGTTTTAATTACTGCAAATAAACTCATAATAAAATAAAATTATTTATATTAAAAATATAGCAAATCTATTGCTATATGTCAAACCCTAAGGTTATAAATCTTGGGCTTTCTCAACCCTTACTTCTCCTCCTTTTTCTAAAATAACTATATCTCGTCGGCCAATTTTCTTGGTCAACAAAAGTTTAGCCAAAACATCACTAACTCGATTTTGAATTGTTCTCCTTAATGGCCGAGCCCCAAAAGCCGGATCAAAACCAGCTTCTGCTAATTCTGTAATTGCTTCATCTGTTGCTTTTAGGGTAATTCCTTTTACTTCAAGCTGTTTAGTTAATTTTTTCAACATCAATTTTGTAATTTGTTTTATTTCTTCCATCCCTAATGGCTTGAAAACAATTGTACCGTCAAAACGATTTAAAAATTCAGGTCGGAAATACGGTCTTAATTTTTCTTGAATCAGAGTTTCTGTAATCATTTCTACAGAAGTCCCCTTTGCAATTTCGTCCTGAATAAAATCTGTTCCTGCATTAGAAGTACAAATTATTATCAGATTAGTGAAATCAATTGTTCTCCCAAGAGCATCTGTTAAACGACCATCATCCATTACTTGGAGAAACACATTTAAAATATCTGGATGAGCCTTTTCAATTTCATCAAGAAGCAATAAAGAAGAAGGATTTAACCGCACTGATTCGGTTAATAATCCCCCTTTTTCTCCTCCCGGGACTCCAATTAAACGGTTAATGCTTCCTTTTTCCTGATACTCACTCATATCTAACCTAATCATTCTGTTTTCTTGTCCAAAATATACTTCAGTAACTGTTTTGGCCAATTCTGTTTTTCCTACCCCGGTTGGCCCCAGAAAAAGTAAATTAACAATTGGTTTTTTCTGGCTACGTAATTCTGTTCTTGCTCTTCTTAAGGCGGAAGCAACCATATTAACCGCTTCATTTTGATTAATTAATCGCTTATGTATTTCTTCTTCTAAATTCAGAAGTTTTGTCGATTCTTTTTCTGTAAGTTTGGTTACAGGAATTTTTGTCTTTTCAGCAACTAAAGCAGCTACATCTTCTGCTTGAATAATGCTCTCTTTACCTTTTTTGTTTTTCACGGCAATAGCTACTTCTTTTAAAAGATTAATTGCTTTGTCTGGTAAAAATTGTTCGTGCAAATAGCGGGACGATAAATCAACCGCCTGATTTAAAGCGCCGTAGGAAAAATAAACATGTTCACGACCTTCAATCAAGGCTGCCTGAGCTTCCAAAATCTGAATAGTGGCATTCTCATCCGGCTCTTCAATCTTTATTTTTTGAAAAACCTCTCCTAATGCCTTTGTTTCAATTAAACGACGGTATTCACTGGGAATAGATGTTGCTAAAACTAAAAATAACCTTCTCTTTAAAATGCTAGATAAAATTTCTGAAATATCTAATTCTCCTTCGGTTGTACGAACTCCCACCATATTATGAATATCTTTAATAACTAAAATAATATTTCCCGAACGAGCCACTTCACTAAGAATAACTTGTAGTCTTTGTTCAATCTCACCTGGTCGTGAAGCTCCTGCAATCAAACTCGCCAAGCTTAAACTGACCAATCTTTTATCTTGAAAAATTTCAGGGACGTCCTCTGTAACCATGCGCCGGGCTAAACCATTAATAATAGTCGTCTTCCCTACTCCTGGCTGACCAACTAGAACTGCTCCTGGCCGTCCTCCTTCAAGAACTCTAAAAATCTCTTTGACCTCTTTCTCCCTATCCATACAGATACCTAAATATCCTCTACGAGCCATTTGAGTCAGATCCTCTCCATGAACATCAAGGTTGGGCGTAGCAATAGCCGTATAAGCCCTATTAATTGGGCCCTTGGGCTTAAATCTGGCTTTCCCGGCAAAACTATGTGCCCGCCTGCTTAATTCTTGATAGACCTTAATCCAAAGGCAAACATTGGTTATTTCGGTTAAGCCAACTTCTAAATCGTAGAAAATTTCTTTAACTGGTCCCTCAAAACTTGTTAGGGCCTGTAAAATTTCTAAAGGAGAAAGAGAAATACTATTTCCCTCTCCGGCCAAGACATAAGCTTTTAAAAGAACTTTTTGTGTTTCTAAATCATAAGAAACCTTTTTAAACGGACCAGATTTATTAATTTTAACCAAGCCTCGAGCCACCTTGTCTTGTAAATTTTTCCAATTTAGGCCTAGTCGATTGACAACCAACTTAATGTCTGAATCTTCCAAACAACTGGCAAGAATATGAATTGGTTGAATCTGCTGATGTTTTAATTTATGAGCCAAAGTCCATGATTTTTGCATGACTTTAACTGAACTTTTAGAAAAAGCTTGGGCAACATCAATTTTAAACTTTTTAGAAAGGTGGTCTGTTTTTTCCCAATTCTCTGGAATCTGAACAATTTCTCTGGTTGATTTTGGCCAGTTCTTTCGTCTCTCGTCTTGCTCTTTTTCTAAGGTATAAAAAAAATAACAATCAGTTAATATCGAGAACCAAACGTATAAAAGTAATCTTTCTTGAGATATATTTAAATATGATATCTGATCTAAGACATTAATGATGAATTCAGGGACAACAACCTCGGGCAAATTTAAAACTATTTTAAATAAACAAATCAAGCCCCAGACTCCAAACAAAATTAATAAAATCCTAATAATAATTTCTAAAAATCTCTTTAATCCATTACTAATAATTTCGGCTCTGTTAAAAATTTTGTCTAAAAATAAAATATAACCACCAAACCAAGCATAAATCTCCCGACCATTACAGGTGGAACATTTTTTTAAAGGAATTTTTCCTTGACAATTTGGACAGATAATAAAATTCATCTTTTAATTAAAATAATAATTTAATAATTTGCCAGAGACTAATAATTGGCAAAATTAACCACAGGACAAATAAAACGAAAAAACCAATTGTCCCTAGTAAAAATAAAAAAGAGCGCCAAATTAAAATAATTAAGCGCATGAAAAAACTAATAATTCTTCCCGATATTGATCGTTCACCAAACATTGGTTTAAAAAGATGGGTGAACATCAACTTTAAAGCTAAATTACGAAATAAATTACCAACACCATTAATCAATCCTAAAAACCTTTTTTTTGCACCAATAGTATACCACCAAAAGGGAAAGGTAATAACATTTGCTAAACCGTGTAAAAACGTGGATTTAATAACGGCTGTCAAAATAGACATATTTAAATTTTTGAAATTATCTTATTGGACTAGAGGCTAGCCCTTTTATTTTTTTAAAAGCATCTCTAACAACCACTTTCTCCTTAGAAACAGATAAAACCTGTTTTGCTCCGATTATTAAGTGTCCTTGAAATAAATTTTTTAAAAAATTATGGCTTTTAATAAAATAATTTTTAACTTGTCCTGTTTCTGAATCAATTTCCAGATCTACCACTTGACCAAGATAATTGCCACTCTCAGTATAAACTGGTAAATCAATTATCTCTTTTGGGTCCATAATTTTAATATCTAAGACTTAGTTGTTTGATTTGAAGAAGCAAAAACAATCTTTTGCTCTAAAATAGTAAATAAGAGACTGGCTAGCCAATAAAGCATTAATCCGCTAGGCAGGGTCATTCCAATAAAAACAGTTAAAGCGGGCATCATAAATTTCATCTGCTTGTTCATTGTCGCCATCATATTTTCATCTTTCGCTCCGCTTTGCTTAGCTAATTTTTTATCTGGCGGATCTGTTATAAAAGCTTTCATTTGAATATATTGTAGAATACCAGTAACTATAGCAAGTATTGGACTAGCTTTTGCCAAATCTAGTATGCCAAAGGCCATAATATTTAAAGTTCCTGGATTGTAAATAAAAGAATAAATAGGTAAAGAACTATCACTTAAACCAACTCTAAAAACTTGGAAAACAGCAATTAAAATGGGAAGTTGAATTAATAATGGCAAACATGAAGAAAAAGGATTAACCTTGTTTTCCTTGTAAAGACTCATCATTGCTTGAGCTTGCTTATCCTTTTGATTGGCATGCTTTTTTTTAAGCTCTTCTATTTTTGGCTGAAGTTCTTTAAGAGCCTTTTGTGATTTAATTGATTGGCGAGAAAGTGGGAATAACAATAACTTAAGTACCAAGGTTAAAAAAATTATCGCTAGTCCTAAATCATGTCCAGGAATTAAATTATAAAAAACCACCAGAAGATTAAGCAATGGTTCATAAAGAATTATCTTAAAAAATTCAATCATACTAAACTATATTTTATGCAGGGTCCCATCCTCCCTTAGACCAGGGGTGGCAACGAAAAATTCTTTTTAACGCTTTGATTCCTCCCTTTAAAAGGCCGTATTTATTAATGGCGTCATAAGCATATTCTGAACAAGTCGGCCGAAATTTACAAGTTCCTTTCCAAGGGTGAATTAATGAAAAAACGCCATGATCAGGAGAAAAGGTTTTTTGATAAAAACGGATCAACTTCAAAACTAATAATCGTGGCCAAATAAGAATTTGTTTCATTTCTTAGGGTTTAATTAAATTCTGTTTTTGAAAAAGTTTTAAAAGTTTGCTTTTAATTTGTGAATAATCTAAATCTTCTATTCCTGATTTAGTTAAAATCATAAAATCGTAACCTTGAACAATATTAAATAGATTTTCTTTTAAAATCGCTCTAATTCTTCTTTTTATTTTATTACGTATAACTGCCTTTTTGCTGACTTTAAGGGAAACAATAATTCCAAAACGAGAATATTCGAGATTGTTCTTAATGTATTTTAAGCCTAAAACATAACTAAAAATAATCTTTCCTTGTTTGGCAACCCGAGCAAAATCCTTATTCTTAGTTAAACGATATTGTTTGGGCAACATAAAGCCTTTTAAACAGTTAACTTCTTCCTCTTTTTAGCCCGCCTTCTTTTCAATACTTGCTGGCCAGCTTTTGTTTGCATTCTCTTTCTAAAGCCATGTGTTCTAGCTCTCTTTCTTTTTTTGGGCTGATACGTTCTTTTAGGCATATTAAAAAAATCTTATTAAATACTTAATATTCTATAATTAAATTACGTTAATTTATGTATAATGATTTCAAGATAGGTTCTTATTTTAACACAATAAGCACTAAATTACAAATCTATTTATCTAGCATATTCAATAATTCTGTTCTCTCTGATTACTGTTACTTTAATTTCGCCTGGATATTTTAATTCTTCTTCTATCCTATCAGCTATTTCTCTGGCTAATTTATGAGCCCCTGTATCATCAACCTCTTGAGGAGTAACAAAAACCCTTAAATCTCGACCAGCCTGAATAGCATAAACTTTTTCAACGCCAGGAAAAGTCTTGGCTAAAGATTCTAATTCTTCTAAGCGTTTTAAATATTCTTCATAAGTATCTTTTCGTGCTCCTGGTCGAGCCCCAGAAATCGCATCAGCAACTTTAACAATTACTGCTTCCAATGTTGGCGGTTTATCGTCATGATGAGTAGCAATAGGAATAATTACCTCTTTACTTAGGCCATACTTTTCTCCTAAATTCTTGCCAAGTTCTGGATGAGTTCCTTGAACCTCAAAATCAACTGCTTTACCAATGTCATGAAGCAATCCAGCTTTTTTGGCTACGGAAACATCGGCTCCTAACTCGTGAGCGAGCATGGCTGAAAGTTCAGCTACCTCAATAGAATGAAGAAGGACATTTTGTCCATAACTAGTCCGGTATTTTAATCTACCCAAAATTTGAACTAATTTTGGATCAATAGTAGGAATTCCAGTTTGATAAAGTGCTTCTTCTCCTGCTTTTCTAATATCTCGGGCCAATTCTTTTTTGGTTTCTTCAACGATTCTCTCAATACGAGCTGGTTGGATTCGACCATCAGCAATTAATTTTTCTAAAACTAATTTGGCTAGTTGACGACGAATCGGATTAAAAGCAGAAACAAACACAACTTCAGGTGTATCGTCAACGATAATTTCAGCTCCTGTTAACTGTTCTACTACTTTAATATTTCTTCCTTCTCGACCAATAACTCTACCTTTCACTTCGTCTGACGGCAAAGTCACAGAAGCGGTTGTCGTTTCTGCAGTATGAGCTGAAGCATATCTCTCAATAACATTAGTAATTAATTTCTTGGTCTGCTTTTCAATTTCTTCTGCGCCGTATTTATCCATTTTCTTAATTCTAAGCAAAATATCGTCTTTCATCTTCTTTTCTAAATTATTTAAAAGAAATTCTTTTGCTTCTTGTTCAGTCATTCCAGAAATTTTTTCTAACTCTTGTCTTGCCTCTTCATAAAGTTGTTTAATTTTGACCTTTGCCTGTTCTAGTCTGTCAGCTTTTCCAACCAGATCTTTTTGTCTTTCTTCTATCTCAAAAATCTTTTTTTCAAAAAGAGACTGTCTTTTTTCTAAACGATCTTCTATAACTTTTAATTCTTTTCTTCTATCTAGTTCTTCTTTTTTTGCCCTATCAATAATATTAAGGCTCTCTTCACGGGCTTTAAAGAAAACTTCTTGTTGTTTGACTTTAGCCTTAGTTAGAATATCTTTTGCTTTTGATTCCGCCGATTCAGTCATATGTTGACTCATTTGTCGACGAATCAACCAACCAACAAATATTCCAGCTAAAATACCAATTAAAACGAATATGTAATCCATCATATATTCTATTTATTAAATAAATAAAAGCCAATTCTTTTTGGCTTTTAAAAGATTTATTTTAAAAAATGTTTCTATTTTGTGATAACTTTATCAATCAGACCGTATTTGTTTGCTTCTTTAACTGTCATATAAAAATCGCGGTCTGTATCCTTTTCTATCTTCTTTAATGATTGTTTAGTGTGTTTAGCTAATATCTTATTAATTCTATCTCTAACCCTTAAAATATGTTCAGCTCTAATCTTAATATCTGCGGCTGGACCCTCTGCTCCACCAATTACTTGATGTAACATTATTTCTGCATTTGGCAAGGCTAAGCGCTTGCCCTTTGCTCCAGCTGATAAAAGGACCGCTCCCATTGAAGCAGCTGTCCCGATACAAATTGTCATTACATTTGGCCTAATATACTGCATTGTGTCGTAAATAGCTAAGCCAGCCGTAACTGAACCTCCAAGAGTGTTGATATAGAGTTTAATATCCTTGTTTTTATCTTCACTAGCTAAAAACAAGAGTTGAGCAATAACGATATTAGCAATATCATCAGTAATAGTATCACCAAGAAAAATAATTCTTTCTTTTAAAAGCCTTGAATATATATCATAAGCTCGTTCTCCATGTGCAGATTTTTCAATAACTGTTGGAACGAGATGCATATATTAAAAATTGTTTATTTTAATTAATTCCCTCCTTTTAGGAGTATATCAGTCCAAAAAATTCTGTCAATTTATTGAGGTGGATAACCCTAATTTTTGGCTTTATCTAAAGCCTTTTCAACCTGACTGGCTTCTTCTTCTGTTTCGTCAAGTAAAAATTTAATTTTAGGAATAAATTTGAGATATAAACTTTTAATTAATAATCTTTGCAAATAACCAACTCTCTTTGAAAGCTCTTTAAAAACTATCTTGGATTGATTAATAGGAAAAACACTAATCCAAATTTTTGCCTGCAATAAATCGGCTGAAGTTTCTACATGAGTAATAGTAATTAACGAGCCTTCTGGGGGATCGATTTCCTTAAGGAAAATCTTACTCATCTCTCTTTTAATCAATTCATTAATTTGTTCAATTCTTTGGGAACACATTTTTATAATTAAAATGTTTTTTAATTTCAAGTTTCTGCGAAGCAGGTTTTTAAAAACGAAAAAATTTAAAGGGTTTTTCTGTTAAATCAATTATAATTGATGGTTGACCAGTTAGTCCTTCTCCTTCTAAAACCATATTTACTTGTTGACTAAATTCTTTAGTTATTTTTTTTATACTCAAACTAGGTTGAAAGCCGGATACATTAGCGCTAGTTGTGGTTATTGGAAAATTTTTACTTAATTGTTGACAAACCATTGAATCAGGAATACGTACACCAATTGTTTTTTTACCCCCAGTCAAAATTTTAGATACTTTAGCTTTCTTTTTTAAAATAAAAGTAAAAGGCCCGGGCAAAAGGGCTGACATCAACTTTTCTTGTTCTTTATTAACCCAGGCTAAATCTTTAATTTCCTTTAAACTTGAAACCATTACAGACAAAGGTGCTTTAAACTCTCTGCCTTTTATTCTAAAAACTTTTTGAACTGCCTCTTGATTAAAAATATCTGCTCCCAGACCATATAGCGTGTCTGTGGGATAAATAATTACTTCACCTTGCTGTAAGGCCTTTCTTGCTTTTCTTATATTTATCTTAGTTGGTGAATAAATTAACATATTTAAAGGCCTAATTCTTTAGGAATGCTTTGCATCGCTTTTAAACTAATTTTTACAAATTCCTCAAGTGACAAATCTAATTCTTTACAAGCGGCAATAGTTTCTCGATTAGCTCCTTGAGCAAATCCTTTTGTTTTATACCTGTTTAGAATATTTTCTGCGCTTAAATCAATAATTTTCTTGCTTGGCATAACTAAGGTCGCCGCAACAATTAAACCAGTAATAGGATCTGCGCAAAAAAGGGCCTTGGTCATTTTATCTTCACGGGGCAAACCATGAATTTCATTATGAGCTTTAACCGCCGTAATAATTTCTGAGTCAATTCCTTGCTGTTGAAGTATTTCTGCTCCCAGTAAACTATGTTTTTCTGGAGTATCTTTAGTCTCTTCATAATCAATATCATGTAAAAGTCCTGTCAAAGCCCACTTTTCAATGTTTTCATTGAAATATTTTGCTAATTCTTTCATTACTACTTCTACGGCCAAGCAGTGCTTGATTAAATTTTTATTTTGAATTTTTTCTTCAACTAATTTTAGAGCCTCTTCTCTGGTCATTAAAGTAATTTAAAGTTATTAATCACTAAATGGAATTTATACCCTAAATAATTAGCGGCTTGACGGCAATAAGTCATTCTTTCTGTAAAAATTTCAAAAAACTCTATAACTGGAACAAACTTTTGATCAATCTTTAAGGTAAGAATAATTTGTTTTTTTGACCTATTAACGCTCAAATCTGATTTAGTTACTGCATAATTTACTCGATCATGAATATCTCCCTTAATTTTTTCTAAAGATTTAACTGTTACTCGTGAACGATGAACATCTGACTTGTCAGCCAATACAACAATGGCAGATATAGGCTCTGTTAATTTCATTGCATTTTTATCATGATTAGAAATTGCCTGCATTATCCAAACAAGTTCTTTGGGAGTAAACTCATTTTTAAAAATTTGGTGAAATAAAAGGGCGCTCCAATAATGATGTTGTGAGCGACCTAGAAAATTACCCATATCATGGCAAAAGCCAGCAATAGCTGCTAAATCTTGGCCTCTTTCACTTAGATTAATTTCTTTGGCTAAATTTTTAGCCTCACGCGCAACTAATTTAGCATGACGCAAACCATGTTCAGTATAATCTAATGCCTTGAGAGCAATTTCAGACTGATTAATAAACTCCAAAATTTTTGGATGTTTTTTAATATCTTGGAATGTCAACATACAATTTTATTTAATATTTAATTTT
>SDBT01018353.1_pt1 | contig 10999 bp, 8 predicted proteins | sample 2277101 | NCBI WGS metagenome assembly SDBT01 (sample SAMN10404973, study PRJNA504765) | marine sediment metagenome | isolation source: marine sediment core GS10_PC15, 103 cmbsf | place: Arctic Ocean: Southern Knipovich Ridge | collected 2010 | reverse complement strand
CTCTCATATTATGAAGATCAGACCGTGAGCAGTGCTCTTGAAGTGGTAGAAACGTTACGAAAGCAGGATGCATCCTTATGAGCGAGTTTATCCTGCTTCGTCATCGCCAAATACCAGATTTGGATCAGCTCGAGGTATATCGTCAGCACGGCGGATTTGAGGCATTCCAGAATGCAGTCACGACGATGAATCCGCATGATGTCACCCAGGAAGTGAAAGCCTCTGGTTTGCGAGGCAGGGGTGGCGCGGGTTTTCCGACCGGCATGAAATGGACATTCATCGATAATGAGAATTGGCCGCATTATGTTGTCGCCAATGCGGATGAATCTGAACCAGGAACTTTTAAAGACCGCGAGATCATGGAGGGAAACCCCTTCCAGTTCTTGGAGGGGGTCGCTCTGACTGCTTATGCGATCCAGGCCACTGAAGCATACATATACCTGCGCGGTGAATTTTGGCAGATCGCTGATTCTCTAGACCAGCAAATCAAAGAACTCGAAGCGGCTGGATTGCTGGGTGAAAAGATCTTCAGCACTGATTATTCGCTGCGTATCTTTACCCATCTCGGGGCCGGAGCTTATATTTGTGGTGAGGAGACAGCCCTGCTAGAATCTATGGAGGGAAAGCTGGGCCAACCCCGTGTCCGCCCTCCTTTCCCACCCTCTTATGGGCTCTTTGGTAAACCGACTGTCGTCAATAATGTCGAAACTCTGACCAATGTGCCTTTTATCATCACCCGCGGTGCGGATTGGTACACCTCGATCGGCACTGAAAAGAGCACTGGTCCCAAGATCTTCAGCCTTTCAGGAAGAGTGAACAAACCCGGAAACTACGAACTTCCTTTGGGAACCACCTTCCGTGAACTGATATTTGATCATGGAGGTGGCATCCCAGATGGCAGGGAGATCAAAGCCATCATGGCTGCAGGTGCTTCATCCTCATTGATTATTGCCAATGAAGAAGCGCTTGATACCCCCATGGATTATGAGAGCGTACCCAATGTCGGCGGTGCCCTGGGTTCAGCATCTGTGATTGTGATTGACGACACGGTGAGCATTGATTGGGTGTTGTATAAAACATTGCATTTCTTCAGCCACGAATCCTGTGGAAAGTGCACCCCTTGCCGGGAAGGTACTTTTTGGATGCGGCATATTATTGATCGTATCCACAAGGGAGAGGCTGGCTGGAGTGATGTCGAACTGCTTAATGAAGTAGCTCTCCAGATTAAAGGAACGTGTCTGTGTGCCCTGGGAGTGATCTCAATAGAAGCAGTCACCTCTGGAATCGAGCGGTTTGAATCCGATTTTCGGGCGAAGGTCACAGGTGTTTCGAGCAAAGAATGAACTAGTTTGTTTATAGTGATCTAGATATAGCTGGTTGAATAAATAAGATGCTCTCGATGTTATTGTCGTGGAAGATGGAACGAATATGGGTCAATTGATAAGTTTAGAGATCGATGGAAAAGAAGCCCAGGTACCAGCTGGTACCCTGGTTGTGGATGCTGCCAAGAAGGTAGGCGTGGATATCCCGGTCTTTTGCTACCATCCAAAAATGGAGCCTGTTGGGATGTGCCGCATGTGTTTGGTCGAGATCGGCCGACCGCAGATGAACCGTGATACTGGGGAGCGTGAACTCAATGAAGATGGCAGCTATGTGATCCAATTCGGCCCGAAGTTGGAGACGGGCTGCACAGCGGTTGTCTCCGAAGGGATGGTCGTGCGCGGCATGACTGATGAAGTTGCCCGGGCGCGCAAGGATATCATTGAATTTTTGCTCACCTCACACCCGCTAGACTGTCCGGTATGCGATAAGGGCGACGAATGCCCCCTACAGAACCTGACCATGGAATTTGGATCTGGGGATAGCCGGTTCCTATACGATGACAAGAAACATTTCTCCAAGCATGTTCCCCTTGGAGAATTAATCTATCTCGATCGAGAGCGCTGTATCCAATGTGGTCGGTGTGTTCGCTTCCAGGATGAGATCGTCGATGACGCTGTGATCGGGTTCGAAGATCGTGGGCGCTCATTGAAGATCGTCACATACTCAGAACCTGGTTTTGACTCATATTACTCCGGAAACACAACCGATATCTGCCCAGTTGGGGCGTTGACCACCAGTGATTTCCGTTTTGGGGCGCGACCTTGGGAGATGAAAGCGGTTGCCTCGGTGTGTACACATTGTCCCGTGGGTTGCAATCTGACTTTGAATGTACGCCGGGAAAATAAATCCGGCGGCAATTTCGTAGTAAAACGGGTGTTACCGCGACAAAATGAATCTGTGAATGAAATCTGGATCTGTGATAAGGGACGCTTCGCACATCATTATGCCAGCAGCGAAGACCGGTTGACGCAGCCTCTGGTAAGAGTGGACGGTGAGTTGACACCAGCCTCGTGGGATGAAGCCCTTGAGTTGGTTGCTAAGCGCTTCAAGGAGGCAGGTTCGGATCTGTTGACCTTAGCCAGCGGGCGGATTTCAAACGAAGATCTATTCAACCTGCGCTCTCTTTCCGATCACTTGGGCGGGAGTACCGCATTGTACTCCGAGATGGCTGGCGGCGATCTTGTTGCCCAGGTCGGTGTTGGTCAGGGTTCAAATTTTTCTGATCTGGGTCCGGAAACAACCATCTTTGTTGTGGCCAGCGATTTAGAAGAAGAAGCACCGATTTATTGGCTGCGGGTCAAGCAGGCAGCCGAAAGGGGTGCCAAACTGATCGTGGCCAACCCACGGCACACCAAGACCGAACGTTTGGCTAGCCATGTCTTGCGTTATCCCTATGGAGGGGAAGCAGCCCTTCTCCTGGCGCTGACCAATTCTTTATCCACAAAGCGGATCGACCTCCCGAATGAGTACCGGGAGCTTGAACGCTCTCAAGAGATCCAGGCCGCGGCCAGGGTTTTCGCTGAAGCGGATAATGTTCTGATATTGTATGGGAGTGAGGGGACTGGCTTACAATCTTCCCGCCATCTGGCCCAAGCCTGTGCCAATTTACTGATCATCACTGGCCATATTGGGAAAGCCAACAATGGCCTGATCGCCGTCTGGCAGCGAGCCAATTCTCAAGGTGCCTGGGATATGGGATTCCGTCCTGCTGCCGACTTGGTCGAAACTGTGCGCTCCAATCAAACTCTATATATTGCTGCAGCTGATCCTGCGGGCGACGATTCAAATATTGTCGAGGCGATAAAGGCTGCTGGTTTTATAGTGGTCCAAGAACTTTTCTTGACAGAGACTGCCATTTTGGCGGATGTTGTCCTTCCAGCTCAGGCTTTCATTGAACGTGAAGGGACTCTGACCAATGGCGAGCGGCGCATACAGCGTTTCTACACTGCTGTTCCAGAACGCTCTCAGACTCGGCCTGATTACACCATTACTGCTCAGATCGGCCAGCTGGTTGGTCTTGAACTCGAGGATAAATACCCGTTCCGCGTAATGGAACAAATCGCCGCCCAGATCCCTGATTATTCTGAGGTCTCTTACGATAAAATCTCAGCGGTAGTTGATCAGTGGCCGATCATCGGTCGCAGCGATCTGTATTATGGCGGCACAGCCTATGAGAATTCACAAGGATTAGGCTATCAGCTGCAGCCAGCCGCGCAAAAAGGCCAACCTGTCTCTTTGGAAGCAGTTCAGCTGGAAGAACTCGATTCTGGTGGGGAAGCTGATTTGGTAGCCGTCCCCATTACGGTTCTCTATGATCGTGGGCAAACGGTGATGCCCTCTGATATGCTGCACCAGCGCATCCCCGAACCATATGTTGTGGTTCACCCGGAATCGATCGCTCACTTGGGTTTAATAGACGGAGCCTATGTTCGACTTGATATCTCCGGGATTGAAGTTATGGTGGTCGCTCATTTAGACGAAACGATACCCCAAGAGGTATTGCTCGTCCCGCGCAGCATGGGAGTTCCAATCCACGAGCCCACTCCTGTCAAAGTAGCGCTCGTCGAAAAAGTCGTGACCTAACAGGAAATATTCATGGATTATTTGCTGATCTTAGAGTGGATAGTAAAAGCCATAGCAATTCTCCTTTTTTGTGTGACTGGCTTTGCATACGTCACATTCTTTGAGCGCAGAGCTCTGGCTCGGATGCAGGTGCGCATCGGCCCCAACCGGGCTGGTCCATCAGGCTGGCTTCAACCTGTGGCAGACGGAATAAAATTGATTTTCAAGGAAGAGTTGATCCCCAGTCAGGCAAATAAAGTCGTTTTCATTTTAGCGCCGATAATAACCGTGTTTCCTGCGCTGGTCATCCTCGCAGTCATACCATGGGGAGCTAACATAACTGTCTTTGGTCGTGAAATCCCGCTTTACCTTACTGACCTCAATGTCGGTGTGTTATATCTGGTTGCCATCGCTTCGATCTCAGTTTATGGTATCGTCTTGGCAGGGTGGTCGTCGAATAATAAATACGCCATGATGGGCGGATTACGTTCATCTGCCCAGATGATCAGCTATGAGCTCGCATTAGGCCTTGCCCTTATTGGGCCAATTCTCATCGCTGGGACGATGAGTTTAAAGGGCATCGTCGAAGCCCAAGATCCAATCTGGTTTATCGTCTACCAACCGGTAGGAGCGATCATTTTCTTTGTCGCTTCGATTGCCGAGGTGAACCGGGCGCCGTTCGATATGCCGGAAGCTGAGCAAGAGCTGACCGCTGGGTACCACGTTGAATATTCTGGGATGAAGTTCGCTCTGTTCTTCATGGCTGAATATGTCAAGATGATCGCCATCAGTGCCATCGGTGCCACGCTGTTTCTGGGTGGTTTTCGTGGTCCTTTCGTCGACCAGGTTCCCATACTGGGTCCTTTTTACCTCTTTTTCAAAATAATGGTCTTGTTGTTCTTACTGATTTGGCTCAGAGCGACCATGCCACGCCTGCGCTATGACCGATTAATGGCTTTTGGATGGAAAATATTATTGCCGCTCGCCTTGGCGAATGTGTTCCTGACTGCGGTTGTATTGGTATTGATTGGAGGTTAGGGATGAGTGCTGTTATAGGACTTGCGCGGGGCATGATGACCACGCTCAGGTCGATGTTTGGAAAACCGATTACGGTCCAGTATCCAGAGCAGAAGTTGCCGGTTACTCGCCGTTTCAAAGGACGACATGTTCTGGAACGTTATGAGAACGGGCTGGAAAAATGCATCGGTTGTTCATTATGTGCCGCAGCTTGCCCGGCGGATGCCATCTTTGTTGAAGCTTCGGAAAATACTGACGAAGATCGTTTCTCACCAGGTGAACGTTATGCCAGCACATACGAGATCAATATGCTGCGTTGTATATTCTGTGGATATTGTGAGGATGCTTGTCCGACAGAAGCGATTGTGCTAGGCGACAATTACGAGCTGTCTTTCACCGATCGTAAGAGTGCTATCTATACCAAGGAGATGCTGATTGTACCGGTGCCTGAAGACGGCAAACCAACCCCTCAAGAGGTTGAACCTGGCACCTTTAATCGATCCATACCGGTGATGCAGGATCCTAAAGATTGACCATTTAGGAAAAGAATTATTAAAAAATTTCAGGTGAATGATGACTACTGACTTCCTATTATTCCTTGTCCTGGCGGTTGTCGCAGTGGCTTCTGCTCTGAGCATGTTGCTCAGTCGTAATCCAGTTTACTCAGCATTGTTTTTGGTCATCAATTTTGCCACGATCGCTGTTTTTTTCTTATTGCTCGGTTCGCCATTTCTTGCTGTGGCCCAGGTTACCGTGTATGCCGGAGCCATCATGGTGCTGTTCCTGTTCATTATCATGATCCTGGGTACCGAAGAATTGCGGCAAGATGAGACTCTGCCTTGGCAGCGACCGATAGCGATCTTTCTTGGGGTGGCCCTGTTAGTTGAGACTGGCTTCATTATCTTTTCGTTGGGATTTCAACAGGGGATATTACCGGATTTCAGATCGTTTGCTTCCGGATATGCCAGTCCAGCGGATATAGGCATTTTGTTATTCAACGAATATCTCTTGCCGTTTGAGATCACATCGGTGCTTTTATTGGTGGCGATAATCGGGGCAATTTTCTTGACCAAGGATCAAAAGTCTTGAGGGTCATTTTATCGGTATCTTGAATTTCGAAGATTATTAATCGACGGGAGCAACAATCCATGCCAGTATCATATTACTTCGCGCTTTCCGCAATCTTATTTACCATCGGTGCGCTTGGTGTTTTGATCCGCCGTAACGCCATCGTTATTTTCATGTCGATCGAACTGATGCTCAATGCGGCCAATTTATCTTTCGTAGCGTTTTCCCAGCTGCACAATACTTTAGACGGGCAGGTGCTTGTCTTCTTCGTGATAACCGTCGCCGCAGCAGAGGTGGCTGTTGGGCTGGCATTGATTGTCGCCATCTTCAAAACAAAGCAAAGCATCAATGTCGATGTTTTAAATGAGCTGAAACAATAATCAAGGTAATTCGTTTATGCTGCCTAAGATTTGCAAAGAATTATTGAGAATCACTAAATATGCTGACTTGGAGAGCTGATCCATGTTCCTGAGCGAAGCAGCTGCATCCGGACCTACTTTCTTTTACCTGGTCCCATTGGTCGTCTTTATTCCGCTGATCGGTTTGCTGATAAATATCATCTTTGGAAAGTGGATGGGGGAGAAAGCCATAGGTTGGATAGCCAGTTTGGCCACCGGGTTGACATTTTTTGTTGCCGTATTGCTGGGTGTTTCCTTGCTCAACCACCCGGAACAGGTGATTGTTCCTTTATTGGATTGGATCAGCATAGGTGATTTGCAGGTCCAATGGGCTTTCCAGGTTGATACGCTCTCTGTAACGATGATGCTTGTCGTGGCAGGAGTGGGCACTCTTATCCATATTTACTCTATTGGATACATGCACGAAGATGTGCGCTTCAATGGCGATCCGGGACGTTTCAAGCGGTTTTTCGTTTATATGAATCTGTTCATCGCCGCCATGATGGTCTTAGTCAGTGCGAACTCCTACCTGATGTTGTTTGTGGGTTGGGAGGGCGTTGGTTTGTGTTCTTATCTATTGATCGGATTTTGGTTTGAGAAGGGGAAAGATGGGACTGGTAACGCACAGGCAGCCAAGAAAGCTTTCATAACCAATCGGGTAGGTGATCTTGGTTTGTTGATCGCGATTTTCATAATGTTTTGGGCTTTCGGTTCCTTGAACTTCGACCAGGTCTTTGCCCAATCCTCCCAAGCAGCAGAGACAGTCATCCTGGCGATTACCCTGCTCATGCTGGTTGGTGTGGCGGGTAAATCAGCCCAGATCCCGCTCTATGTCTGGTTGCCAGATGCCATGGCGGGCCCAACACCGGTTTCCGCACTGATCCATGCTGCAACAATGGTTACCGCCGGTGTGTATCTTATCACCCGCTCTTTCCCGCTGTACGAGTCGGCACAACAAGCTCAAAATTTAGTTGCTTTGGTTGGTGGCATAACAGCTCTGTTTGCGGCAACGATCGCCGTAGGGCAGTTTGATATCAAGAAGGTTCTGGCTTATTCGACGATCAGCCAGCTGGGCTTCATGATCGCTGCCGTGGGGATCGGCGCCTATACAGCTGGTATGTTCCACCTGGTGACACATGCTTTCTTCAAGGCTCTGCTCTTCATGAGCGCAGGTTCGGTGATCCTCGGAATAGAACATGGTCATCATCATTTGGAACATGAGGGGAAAGGCGAGGGAGAGGGTGGCGGATTCGACCCACAAGATATGCGCAACATGGGTGGATTGCGCACCCGCATGAAAACGACCTTCTGGGTATATATAATCGGTTCCCTGGCATTGGTGGGTATTTTCCCCTTCGCCGGGTTCTGGTCCAAAGATGAGATTCTGCTGGAAGAGCAAATACTGTTTCCGCCGGCCTATTGGATTTTGATTATTGCCGCATTTTTAACCGCTTTTTACATGGGCAGGCAAGTTTTGATGGTTTTCTTTGGCAAATCCCGTTCTGATGCCGCCTCTCATGCTAAGGAGAATCCATTTTTGATCACTGGCCCGTTGATTGTACTGGCTTTCTTCTCAGCTATTGGGGGCATCCTGAACCTGCCCCGCTTACACACATTCGCTGAGTGGTTAGAGCACACAGTCACGACCATTCATCCCATTGACTTCAGTCTTGTGACAGCCATTGTCGCTTCGCTCATCGCGCTATTAGGTCTCGTTTTAGCCTGGGTGGTTTACAGCTGGCACTATAAGAAGCTGCAAGAACTGCCGCCGGCAAAGAGGCCGGACGATCCTTTACGCCAATGGCTTGGACCAATTTTCACTGGAATGGAAAACAAGTGGTGGGTGGATGAACTTTACTGGGCAGTTATCCTGAACCCGTACATCAAGTTATCTCGCTTCCTGGCTGAGGTAATCGATTGGCGTTTCTGGCACGATTGGGTCCATGACAGCGTCATTGTCCGTGGATACAACTCGTTGGCAAGATTCCTTTCCGGGCCAATCGACCTGGGTGTCATCGATGGTATTGCCAATGGTCTGGCTAGCGTAACGGTTCGCTTTGCAGGCAGTCTGCGCAAAGTTCAAACCGGATATGTAAGAAATTATGCTCTGATGGTATTTTTGGGCGTGGTTGTAATTCTTGGGTATTTGATCTTGCACTAACCAATCCCTGCTTCTCTTATCCTGGATGGTAAGAGCAGTTTAGGAATGGGGTTGTTACTAACTTCGGAACGAGGACAAGCTATGGACTTCTTGGACATCTTGCTTCACCCCCTTATATTGGTCACGTTCTTCCCTTTGGTGGGTGTTTTAGCGATCCTGTTTATTGACAAGGAGCATAAAACAGCCATCCGTTGGACAGCATTAATCACCTCATTGATCTCCTTCGCAATATCTTTATGGGTGTTAGTGCTGTTTAATCCGGCCAATCCCGATCTACAAATGGTGATCGATTTACCCTGGATCGAAGTCGCTGGTTGGGAGATCGCCTATTTAATGGGCATTGACGGCCTGAGCATTTTGCTGGTGCTCTTGACAACTTTCCTGACCCCGATATCGATCCTTTCTACTTGGTCCGCGATTGAAGAAAGGGTAAAGGAATTCATGATTTTCTTCCTTTTATTGGAAGTTGGTATGGTGGGTGTCTTCCTTTCACTGGATCTATTCCTATTTTATGTCTTCTGGGAATTCACCCTGGTCCCAATGTATTTCCTGATTGGTATCTGGGGTGGTCCGAACCGGGTGTATGCGGCGATCAAATTCTTCCTCTACACCATGGCAGGATCGGTTTTGATGCTGCTGGCGATCCTGTGGTTGGGTATCTCCCAGGGAACTTTCTCAGTCCCGGAGCTGATCGCTAGCGCCTCAATCCCTGGAAATATTCAAATCTGGCTCTTCCTGGCCTTTGCGGCGGCCTTTGCCATTAAAGTCCCCATGTGGCCGCTGCATTCATGGTTGCCAGATGCTCACGTGGAAGCCCCCACCGCGGGTTCTGTCATTCTGGCAGGTGTCTTACTGAAGATGGGTACTTACGGCTTCCTGCGCTTCAATCTCTCTCTGTTCCCCGCAGCTTCGGTCAAGCTGGCCCCGTGGATAGCAGTGCTGGCGGTGATTGGCATCTTGTACGGTGCCATGGTTTCTTATGCCCAGAAGGATGTCAAGAAACTGGTTGCATATTCATCGGTCAGCCACCTGGGATTCGTGATGCTGGGATTGTTTGCGATTAATTCACAGGGGGTTGAAGGGGGTATATTGCAGATGATCAATCATGGCATCAGCACGGGAGCGTTGTTCCTTCTCGTCGGTATGATCTATGAAAGACGCCATACGCGCGATCTGGATGCTTTCGGCGGCTTGTGGAAGGTGATGCCGGTTTACGCCGTACTGACCCTGATCGTGGTCTTATCTTCTATGGGTTTGCCCGGTTTGAATGGATTTGTGGGTGAATTTACGATATTGCTGGGTGCGTTTGGCTCAAAAGTACTAAACAACCCCTGGTACGCCGCTCTGGCGGCTGTAGGTGTGATCCTGGCTGCTGTCTATCTCCTTTACATGTTTAATAAAATGTTCATGGGACCGGTAGACAAAGATGAAAACCGCAGGCTATTTGATCTTAACTTACGAGAAATCGTCACCCTGGTGCCGCTGCTGATCCTTATCTTCTGGATCGGTCTATATCCCTCACCATTTTTCAATTTGATGGAAGCTTCGGTGACTAAGCTGGTTGAATCGATACAGGTCGCGGCGATGGCTGGACTGCCGTGATGACTGAAAGAAGGCTCAAATGACCCTGGGAGAATTAACTGCCAACCTGATAAAAACCTTGCCCTTATCTATTGTCATAGTTGGGGCGTGTGTGGTCTTGTTGGTGGATCTGTTTATTCCGAAAGAGCGGAAGGCATGGACGGCAGTCATGGCTGCGATTGGTCTGCTGGTTGCCATGGGTTTCTCAATTGCCCAAAGTGGAGTCGATACTGAAGCCTTTGGGGGTATGCTGAGGGTAGATGGCTTCTCTCAATTCCTGACCATTCTGGTGCTTTCTGCCGGTTTGGTTGCCATTATGTTGTCATATGATTACCTGATCCGCCTTGGAATTCAGCGCGGCGAGTACTACGTACTGCTGATGTTCTCGATCAGCGGGATAATGCTGATGGCTATGGCCGCGGACCTGATCGTGATCTTCCTCGCTCTGGAACTGCTCTCTATCCCTTTGTACGTATTGGCTGGTTTCGCCCGGCCGCGCACGGATTCAGAAGAAGCGGCGATCAAGTATTTCTTATTAGGGGCTTTTGCCAGCGGATTTGTGGTCTACGGTGTGTCGATCGTCTTTGGCGCAACTGGATACACCGGGTTGACTGATATTCTCCAGTCCATTCAAGGCGGTTCAGTTGATATGACCTTGCTGGCAATCGGGGCTGGTTTGATCCTGGTCGGGTTAGGGTTCAAGGTTGCTGCAGTACCCTTCCACATGTGGACACCAGATGTATATCAGGGTGCGCCATCCTCGGTTACGGCTTTTATGGCAGTGGGCGCCAAAGTTGGTGGATTTGCTGCGCTAATGCGCATCTTTGTC
>SDBT01018352.1_pt1 | contig 10999 bp, 15 predicted proteins | sample 2277101 | NCBI WGS metagenome assembly SDBT01 (sample SAMN10404973, study PRJNA504765) | marine sediment metagenome | isolation source: marine sediment core GS10_PC15, 103 cmbsf | place: Arctic Ocean: Southern Knipovich Ridge | collected 2010 | reverse complement strand
AGCTATCTCTTCATTTCTATCATAAAAGATAGTACACATAGTAAACCAATCAAACCATTTATGATTCTTAAAATCCATTTCTTCTCCTGTTTGTGGATCTTTTATTCTTTTAACATCTAATTTTACTCCTGCTTTTTCACCGTATTTTGCGAATTTTCTTGCGAATTTGTCTCCTCCTTCATCACAATCACCTGTTACTATTGTAAATTCATCAGTATAAATACCGTGTTTGACTGCTATTTCCCATAATTTATCATGTAATTTTCTCTCATCCATATGAGAATTTCTTCTTCTTGAACCTATAATTCCTATTTTCATATTAACATAAAATCTCCCAGGTCATCGCCCGAATCTTCTTTTTCCCATACAATCTTTTGCTGTATTAACCTCTCAGCAATTTTACAATACTCTTCTGATATATCAAACCCTATATAATTCTTTCCCATTGAATGTGCTACCCTGCATGTTGTACCACTACCAGCAAATGGATCGAGTACAGTTCCTCCGTCTGGACAGCCAGCATCAATTGGTATCTTAACTAACTCAGGTGGAAACACAGCGAAATGTGCTTCCTTTGAAGGTTTAGTATTAATATTCCACACAGTTCTTTTATTACGACCACCAACTTTGAAGAAATCTTCACGTTTTCTCTTACCATCATGAATACCTTGACCACTTTTACTTCCTTTCTCTTTATTAATTGCTTTATCTGGGTAAGGATTTGGTCTATATTGTTGTTTTGTTGGTGTTTTATAAGGTTCTAATTGTTGTTTAAAATAATATTTTCTATTCTGTGTGAAGAAAAATAAGTATTCAAAATCTACTGTGAATCTATCTTTAGCTGAATTTGGTATAACATTATTCTTCTGCCATATAAGTACATTCCTAAGAATCCACCCACGATTACACATCTCGATAGCAAACCTAAATGGAGCAAGAACTAAACATTTAGATGGTAATAGTCCAAGTCCCCTGATTGTATTAGCTATGTTAATATTAGTATTTCCTATAGGACTTCTCCTAATTCTATCATTAACAAAACCAGAGCCACTACGGGTATAATGTGTGTCTCCTAGGTTAACCCATAACGTACCATCGTCCCTTAAAGGTCTCTTTAATTTGTCAAAAATATCACATAAATGTTTCACGTAGAGATTAAAGTCTGGTTCTAAACCGAGCCAACCTTCCCAAGCTCCACAGTTTACACATATTTTACGTACTAAAAGTTTTTTATCCCAAGCCTCTGGTGTTGTCTTCCTACTAGCTCCTTTATTCTGCCAGTGTAGCTTCGCTTTATTATTATACATTTCAACCTTTACAGAGTATTCCTGCCATTCATGAGTACAATTAGGATCTGCATCCCAAATAGAAGGAGGTATATCATAAAAACGAAGTGCCCAATATGGAGGACTTGTAATAATAGTATTAATAGAATTCTCTTCTAACTTATCAGATAATTCTCTTACTTCTCCACAGTGTATTTTATTTATCATGGGTTCATCATGTCTCCTGTTTGTCCACTTTCAACAATCGAATCATAATCTTCTCCAAACATCGATAATAGATGTTTAGATTTAGCATCTAATTGTGTGCTTCTTATATTGTCATAATTCAACTTAAATTTCAGCTCTTTTAATTTTGGTATATCTTCTTTATAAAAACTCAATTTAAAATTATCCCCATTACTTTCTACAAATTTCCCATTAATTCTTGACGGAAATTTTTTAAACACACCTAAGAATGGGTTATCACCAGGTTTAAAATCAATACCTAAATATTTAACGGCGTTTCTTGCTCCTGTAGCTGATTCATTAGAATCGGGGTATTTATCTAATCTCTTTTGTAGTGGGGCACGTTTACATACATAGTCCCAATCTTTCTCTTTTAAAGTTTTGTCCAATTCTATTATATAATTACTTATAACTTCTAAAGGATCTTCTTCATAGAATAAACAATGGGCTAATTTATTTTGTAAGTCTGCTGCAATCTGGCTTGTAGATCGTTTCTTTAAATCCATTCCTTTTATCTCAAGTTCTGGTTTCTCTAAGACTTGACCATCAATATACCAATTTCTCTTAATATAATGTTTTTTAACATCAACATACATTTTATCTGAAATCGTTTCTAAACCTATCTTAATTGTATTATCAAGAAAATTAATATTATAAACCCTTTCCATATACTCTTCGACAGCTATATTAATTACATTACAAATCCATTTACCTTCAATTTCTTGATTTATACGACCTTCTGATTTTAATTTTAAAAACAGCGAATCAGTATCTCCACCTATTATTTCATAACCCATAGCTATAACTTTATTAAGAACTGTCATTATAACGTCTTGACAGCTCATAGTACACGCATTAAAAGCTAACTTATTATATCCCCTATCAATTGGTAATCCTATGATACCAAAATAAGCGTTTGTAAAGTTCTTTAAGTTGAACTGTTCAACCCATAACCTTAAATATTCTTCTGTTTTGGTTGTTCTATATTTTCTAATATATTTCTTTAACTTATTTTGTGCTATTACTCTTTTTCCTGACCATCTATCAAAAATCTTTGAATGTAATGATTTTATATCCTTTCTAAAGTAAGCTACTGGTGTTTCAATTATATCTTTTCTATCAAAAATATTCCCATCTGTATCTCTAATACAAAACCAATATCCCACATCCAAAAGATTAATCATAGGTAGGATTCCTGCGTTAGTGCTTTTAAACATATTAGGATAGTACTTAGTGAAATCTATTACAGCTACATCTTCATATACTCCTGGCTGTATATCTTTTACAAAACCCCCAACTTTATGTATATCGTCAAGGCTTTCATAGTGTTCTCCTGCACCCATTCCTGCTTTTTCTAAATCTCTAAGGGTTATTGTGAATTTTTCCCCTATTTGTTTCTTACCTTTAAGAGGTTCTCTATACTTATCTCCACCATAATATTTAGTATCAAAGGCATAATCTTGTTGGTAAATTGTCAACTTAGCATGATCGTGAAGCTTAGAAGCCATGATACCATCTTCCAATGGTGATAGGGCTACATCACATCTACCACGTTGTTTACCACTTATATCAAATTTCTTATCTAATTCTACTAATCCCCAAACATCTATTAAGTTGTAATCTAATTCGAACTCTAAATCATTTAACCAATAATAAACTGGTTGTTTACCTCTCTTATCTAACTTTTCAAAGTCAGTAAAGAAAGCCATCCAATCAGCTAATCGTCCCCCCCTAAAATCATAATATTTCTGTTCCACTTGTAAGACTTCGTTACTAAAAACCCAATCAATTTGACCTACTCCAGCTATAACTACAGTATATCTCCCACCATTATTTCTTGAGTAAACAGTACCAAAAGGAGACATTTTCTGCATGTTGTCTGTCATTCCTAAGAATTTAGTCCGTTCATAAAGAAAGGGTGAATCAAATCCATTATTCCACCTTTTCTTTTTACCAACTTTCTTCCATCCTCCTTCGGAATAATAACCTAACTCATCATCATATTTTTTATTACTAAAATGTTTGAAGAAAATATCAAGCATTTTCCTCTCATTTGTTGATTCAAATCTTACAATCGAATCAATAATTATACTTTTTTCTTTTTGTTTTATTTCATGATTCTTGAAGTAACGTATAGCATCTTCCTTAAAGCTTGGATGCCATACAAATTGATAATAAATCTCATCGTAATTATCATAACAACAAATTGAAATTATAGGACAAATATCAGCATCTTTATATCCATCAAACGATGTAGCTTGTCTCCCATCAATTTCTATATCCCAATAACTAATTCTTTCTATTACTTTAAACCTTCGTTCTTCTGGAACATTCTTAATATCTTCTACCTTTAAATACCTATATGGATAATCAGTTGGTATATTTATATAAGGACTTTCTAACCCACATACCCTTATAATCTCAGCAATAGCCATTTTCTCCCACTTGACATCAGCTTGAAAAGTCCAGGAAAATTTATCTCTTATCTTAGGAACTTGCCAAGGAAACTTAGTATGTATTCGTAATGTCTCTTCTTTATATAATGATGGTGGTCCTTTCTCTATCTTAAGATCTATTTGACTTAAAAACTCTATTTTTTCTGCTATATACCTATCTTTTTTTAATATACCAAATCTAGGTGATAGATTCTCCATATCAAAAATAGAAAGTATATGTATCTTTAACTCCTTATCACGACATTTTAATTGAAGGACTGGACCTTCTCCATTGTTGAAGTAATGATAATGGAGTATTTTAACGTCTATTCTAGTATTCATTATCACTATCCCCTTTCAAAATATCATCCCAAAAATTGTCTGGTACTGTTACTTCAAACGGATCTCGTTTAAGTTCGGAGGGTTTCGAGTCGGACTCACGTTTTTCAGGAGGCTTGGTTAAGAGTCCATTACTCCTGCTCCCATTTCGGAGATCCCCTTTCTCGCCCTCGGGTTTCGAGTCGGTTATTACTCTTTTAGTATCGCTAGCAAACCTTCCAGAGTTCACCGTTTTCTCGCCCGAGAGTTTCTTTATATCCTTACGAGCATTTTTTATTCCTTTTAAATTTATAAAGAAAAGAAATATTTGTTGAGATACCATAAACCAATCAGTAGGATTTAATACCATCCCAAATATCATAAGAAAAATACAAGCCCATATATAAGCTGTAAAAGCCCATATTCTAACCTTTGGGTTTATAGCTTTCTTAGAAGAAATTAAAATCGCTGCTATAAATACAGCGATAGTCCCTAAGAGACTAAATACTCCTGATATTAGCATTGTCATTACCTATGTAAAATTAGGTGCACCAGGTTTAGCCTTACTAACAATACCTATCCAGCTTGGTGGAATAAAGTACGATAGTCCAGTTGAATCAAATACTCTATGTATATTACGATTATCTATCGAAAGTTTTAAAGGGAAGTTTATTGTTATATTAGCTCCGTTTGGATATAAATACTGTCTATAAAGTTCATTATTAATATTATTAAACCTTAAACGAGTTGCATTTATAAACTGTTCCTGTGGTGGTCTACTATCCTCTGGTCCTATTACAGTTTCTACTAATTTTCCTTCTTTCATTCCTAGTTCTTTTTCTACTTCTTTTCTAACTTGGTCTACTATATCTTTTTTCTTTTCTTCCATTTTATTTAACCTTTTCTAAAATTAGTTTAATAATTTCTCTTAAATCAGATATTTTTTTATCTATTTCATCAACTTTAGATTCTAATCTATGAAAATTACTATTTTTTCTACCATCTTCTCCTATCATAAATTTTAAAGAATCAATAATGTCCTGTGTTTTTCCCATTTTAATCACTTCTTTATTGATAAAATACCCATACTAATTTCCATTTTTGATTTTTCATCTACAGATTTAATAAACACTGCTAATGAACTATCAGTTTCAATCCTTCTTATATTGAAAGTGATCTTACCAAAGAGATTTGGTATAATTGTTTGGATATTATAAAAACTTTCTTTAAAATCCATTAATTCAGTACCTAAATCTTTGTAATCTATTATATGTTTACCTTTAACTCTTGCGTTAGCTTCGCCTTTAAATGCTTTTAATACACCATCATTAAGAGATATTACTGTCTTATTATCTTTAGTTAAATTTAAAGTATCATCAACAACTTTTAATAAATCTTCTTTTAACATCTCTATCTTTGTTAGGAATGGGATAGTTAGTATTTCTTTTGTGTTAGGATCTTCCATTGTAGCCACAAGAAGACCTTCTTCTTTTACTACAATAGTCTCACCACCTACATCGATTTCTTTCTCCTCAATTTCAAATTGATGGGCTTTTCTCCATGTATCAAGGTACTTAATTATTCTACCTTTTTTAGCTGTAAAGATTGATATTTTATCATTATCTCTTTGTCTAATTTCGTATCCATCTTTATCAGACTCTATATATATTGTGCTCCCATCATTCCAGACGGTAATTATTCCTTTACCTAATCCACTACCTTTAAGAACATCAACAATAGCTTTGAAATCAGTTATAGTAATAGTTCCTGGTTCTATTACATCAATACCTCTCATTACTGAGTTCATTTGAATTTTCTTCTTAACTGTGTCGATAGTTAAAACCTCTATTTTATCTCCTTCAACATCAAGATAAAAACAAGAGAACAAAGGCTCTTTAATAGCCTTACTATCCCTAAATTTTATAGTTCCTTCACAAGATGTTTTCAAAAGAAACTTTCTAAAATCTTCTTTTTTTATTCTAAATTTTGCCATATTTAAATACCTAAACTTTTTAATAATGTTTGTATTTCTACGAGTTGACTTAATTTATTGATTATACCCATTAGGTAAAGACTATCTAATTCTTTAAGACTGTCTTTCAATTTGGGTATTAATTCTAAAATACTTTTAACGTCTTTAATATCTTCTTTATCTACCATAATTTTTCACTCTTAATATAATTTATAACCTAAGATATTATAATTTATACTGTCTAATCCTTCATTATGTTGCTCGACAAAAGCATTAATAGCTTTTATCATATTGTTTACTTCTTCTTTACTATCAAAACGATAGTTTAAACTAATATCTAAATATTTTGGTTCTACTTTTTTTTCTTCTGATTCTGCCATTTTAATCACTTAAATAATATTCTCCTTTATTTTTATCAAAATTAATAATACCTCTCTTATACAACTCTCCTGTCATATATCCAAATTTACCATGAAGCTTTCTATGACTTCCAGTTTTACACACATATAAATTTTCTGGATTATTATTTAACTTATTAAAGTCTATATGATGTACAATTTCATTATCTTTATGTTTTGGTCCATAAAATTTTAGAGGTCTTCCTAATATTTCCTCTACAATTAGAATATGCTCATAAACATAACCTGCTTTTCTTGCTCTTGAATGATCTGGTTTATAAATTTCCCAATAACCATTATGTTTTTTTCTTCCTCCCCTAAATAAAGCTTTTGATATTTTTCTCTTTGTTTCTTCAGAAGTAATATGTCCTTTTTTAGATTCAGACATTTTTCTCTTACTTTCTTCAGAGTGCTGTTTTCCTTTAAATGTCATTTTTCACTTAATTTTTAATTTTCCAGAAATTAATATTAAACATTACTTTAATTATTAGAAAACTATCTAAAGATTACTGACTCTCCGAAAATATCATCATCTTCATAACTCCCATCTTCTTTCTCAACTTCACCCAAAATACTCGGTGCTAATTGTTCTACTAAATCATAAAAAGCACACACTCTACGTGGTGTATAGTGAACTTCACGATGGAATTCGTCATCCATTATACTAGATCCTTCAAATCTATTCTTAATCTTAGTCCAATACTTTCCTTTTGTTCCTTTTACTCCGTTATTTTCTAACCATAAGATTAAATCTAAATCGTACTTAGTTTTAGGAGCCCATTCAATTTTGTAATCTTTTACTTTACTTACATCCTTACCTTCTTCTTCTGCTGTTTCTTTTTCTTTCTTGAGCCATACTGGGTGTTTAGTTTCAACCTTATATGTATCAAATTGCCAGCCTTTATATTGTCGCTTAGTCCTTAACGTACTAACCCACCAGCCGTTTCTAATTTTCCAGTAAGATTGTTTAATCCCATCAAGAGAAGATCCATAATAATCTTTACCTTTTTTCTTACCCCTATCTATAGGAGCTAAAGCCACTTCATAAAGAACCCTAAATTTATTATTTAAAAGTTCATCTAAAGAAGTCATTGAATCAATAGCTAAAGCTGTTGTTTCTGGATTGTCTTTTACAGCTTTACTAATCTCATTATCAATTTTCTGTTTTGTTATATCAAAATCTCTTATAGATATTTCTTTAATTCTATTATTAACAAGTCCAGCTTGTCTTTGTGGAATGGGAATACTTGTTCTCTTAATAATCTTATTTTTATAAAGTGGTCGAGCTAATTTCCCAAATATTCCTAATTTACTAAGAGTTCCATAAGAACAATCTAAATCTATAACTTGAAGAATTTCTATTTCTGGAACAACACCTTGTTTAATTAACTGTTTACATTTAGGATACTTATCAATTCTAATATGTCCACCTTCCTTTGCTGGAGAGGTTGTCCACCATTTTTGGTTGAAATAACCAGAGAGAGTATATAATATACTCTTTCCACTATGTTCATAGCCTAAAAAAGCTACATTTAAAGCTCCAGGAGTTTCTTCACTCCCGTCATCATATACAGCATCATCTACTCGAGTGGGTATAATTTCTTCCTTTTTAGGAGAGTCATCAAAATCTACCCATTCTTCATCAAGTTCAAAATTTGACATTTAATCACCTTGAAGTTTTTCCTCGTACTTTTTAACTATACCTTTCAATCCTTTCACTAATTTTATACCCCTAATTTTAGGAATAGGAACAGCATTTTCTGGATCTTTAACATAATTTCCAGTGTTTTCGTCATATACACTACTACCACGTGATGTGGTTAAGGAAATATAAACTTCACCATTTTCAATATCAGTTTTTAAAAGTGGAACAAATCCAGCGAATACACTGCCTGGTATTGACCAATCAGTTAAAATCATCTTAGGCTTCTTACCAGCCTTACTAAAGAATCCTTGATAACTGCATTTACTTAAAGCAAAAGCATTGAAATCAACATTATCCCATCCTTCTTTATTCTTATAAATAATGAGTTCTTCATCTTCATCCTCTTCATCCTTTATTTTCCATTGAACAGCATAATCCATATGATAATCTTCAATATGTATTAAATCAATTACAGGAATATATTGTTTACCAGAGTCAACTGTGAATGGTTTAAAAAGGTTAGCTTTCTTAAGAACTTCTTTAGCCTTTTTCATTAAGTCATCGTCCTTATCTTCTTTAGCCTTATCTCTCATTTTAGATGCTTTTTTATATAAATTTGTATAGTACATAGAAACTCTCCTATTAATAAACCCTACGAGTTTTTCAATATCTATATTTTTCAACCCTAATTCAACAGCACCTTTAAGTGAGGTTTGTATATAGGCAGCATTACTTCTAGTACTTTCTGAAGCATTAAACTTAAGTGGCATAAACCATATAGCTTCTTTACCTATAAAATGTTCACTATGTGGGTTAGCTAAAGGTCCGAATATTTGAACACGTGCTTTATATCCATCAGAACTTATTTTCTTTTCTTTTTCTATTAATTCCCCACTTTCTTTATCCTTAACTTTCTTAATACCATCAAAGAAACCTACACCAAAAATAGTCATAGTCCAATTAGGTCTTAATGGTTTTGAATATTGACTTAAATTCTCGTAATCACCTTCACCACTGACATATTCAATTTTCTTTCTATAATCCCTTGGTAAAGGTATATCACCAGCCCCTAAATCACATGGTTCTCCTTTCTCTATTATTAATTCTGTATAGTCCCCATCTTTTTCATTACGAGTATCTTTAATATCGAAACTTTTAATAGGTACTCTATCTTCTCCTATTGTCATAAACATAACTTTTCCTCTCCTAATCATACCTGCTCTTTTCCCTGGATCTTTCCAATCTTTAAGAATTTCATCTCTTAAATTTTTGTTTTTATCCATAGGAGGTACAGATACACCAAAAGGAACAAATGTAAATGGTGATCCTTTATTATATATTTGTCTCGTATAAAAAGTTTTTAATACGGTTAAAGCTCTTCGTTCTAATTTTACTCCTTCTAATTTTGGATCTTCTTCTTTTGTTTGTAATATAGCAGTTTCATAGTTAGCCAACACCACATCTAAAGTGGGTGTTTTTTCATCTTCTGCTATTTGTTCTAAAACTTTCCTAATTTTATCAATCATAATTTTATCACTATTTCATCTATTAAAAATCTTGGTACTTTTTTAATACGTCCCCTTAATCCCTTTAATTTTACGTCTTCTAATATTCCAGCCCTAATCAAGTATTTCATATGTGAACTTACTGTTGCTGGACTTTTATTTATTAACTTAGCTAATTCTTGATGATTAATTTCCCTATGATCTCTTAGAGTTTTAAGGATTTCTAACCTTGTTTCATTAGACAAAGCTTCTGTTATTTTTTGTAATTCTTTTATCTTATCTAAGCTTAATTTTTTCACCCATATCTCCACCATTTTTATCCCTTATTTCTTTATCAATATTCAGTAATGATATTCCACAGTTAATACAGTGTTTATTTAACCTATTAACGATATGGTTTTTACAACACATCTTTTTTCTCCTTTAATTTTTTAAGGAATTTCATTTTCTTCTGGTTCATAATCCAGTCAATTACTTCAATTTTCTTTTTCATTTTCTAATACCTCATACCAAAAATTCATAAACCCTACTTCAGTTACATAGATTCCTTTACTATTCTTATAAAAAATCTTATCTTGATCTTCTAATGTTAACTTTTTATCGTCTATCGACTCAATAATGTTTCCTGTTTCTTCTGATACGAGTCCTGCTCCATGAATTATTAATAATACTTCGTCACCTACTTTCATTTTCTTTCGACTTTCATCTCTTTTAAAATAATTACATTTACTAGTCTTCCTATATTCATCGCCATAACTACATGAGATCCAATCTCCATCACATAATTGGCATAGTTTTCCTTCTCTCTCAAATTTAATCTCTTGATTATTCATAATTCATGTCCATTTTTTTCTTTCTCTTTTTGTGTTTTTATCCAGTCAAGAAACATAGCATTACAATGCATATGCTTTGCATGTCCTTTTTTACTTTCTTGATCATTATCTTCCTTTCTTATCCAATCCTCAAGTAGATGTCGTATTAAAGCATCAAAATATCTAAGTGGCTCTACTTTTTGCCAGTTGTTAGGTTCATATTTCTTAGCCCCATATGTTAATATCTCTACGAGATTTTCTAATGGTTCAAACGGGAGTAAATCCCACCTATATTCTGGGTGTTTCATTACTGAGTCTACTATCTTTTCAAAGAGGTCCCATGGAGCCTTGTGCCATTGAACCTTTCCTTTATCGTCTTTTTTTCCTTCTGTCATTCTAATCA
>SDBT01018351.1_pt1 | contig 10999 bp, 8 predicted proteins | sample 2277101 | NCBI WGS metagenome assembly SDBT01 (sample SAMN10404973, study PRJNA504765) | marine sediment metagenome | isolation source: marine sediment core GS10_PC15, 103 cmbsf | place: Arctic Ocean: Southern Knipovich Ridge | collected 2010 | reverse complement strand
GAGTTAAGATAGGGGGTCGGGGGCGGTCCGCGTTGTCCGGAGTCATCCTTCGATGTGGCGGAATCGCAACATTGCTGCTTGACGGGTCTGTCGGCATATGCGAAGGAGATATTGCAGCGAGCGAGAGGGCTGGAGGGTGCGTTTTTGCGACATAGCGGTCCGGCTGTGGGGTCGCGTGGTGTGGTGGAACTGGCGATGAGCGATCGATCGGAGGCTGGGAAGCAGGTGGACAGTTCCGGGCTGGGGGACGGTGGTTTGGGGGGTGGAGACGCGTCATTATCTGTTCGGGAGATGGCCGAGGCAGTTTTCTCGAGTTTGCCGGTGGCGGTGGTGGTCTTTGACCGCCGGTTGCGGATGGTGATGCGCAACCGGGCGGCGGAGCTGCTGTTTGGTGATGCCGACCTGATCGCCGAGGCATTGGGGCGGACGACGGTGGAGGGGCATTATCGGGACTGGGCGGTGGAGTTTCGCCAGGTGATGGAGACCCGCCGCGAGCGGGAGTTTGACGGTGTGACCTACCAGGATCAGGAGGTGGGGGACCGGTTATTGAACCTGGTGTGTACTCCGCTGACGGACCGGTCGAACCGGGAGGTGGTGGGGGGCATGCTGGTGGCTGAGGACGTAACGGCGCGGGTGAGCATGGAGCGTCGGCTGGCGGTTTCGGAGCGTTTGGCGGCGGTGGGCAAGCTTTCGGCGCGGGTGGCGCACGAGCTTAACAACCCGCTGGACGGGATATTGCGGTATATCAATTTGGCCAAGCGTGTGGTTGCGCATACGGGGCAGGATCAGGTGATCGGGTATCTGGAGCGGTCGCGGCGGGGCCTGATGAGGATGGTTGAGATAACGGCTGAGCTATTGGAGTTTTCGCGCAGCACGCACGCCAGTCTGGATGAGTCGGACATCAATCGGATTTTGGAAGATGCGGTAAAGGCGATGGAGAACAAGGCTGTTGCCGACGGTGTTACGATTGCCTGCAATTATCACGAGCAGGTGCCGCGTTTGCGTGGCACGAGCAATATATTCCAGGTTTTTTGCAACCTGATAAAGAACGCGATTGACGCCATGCCCGATGGTGGGGTGCTTTCGATAGCGACGGGTGTGGTTGAGCGTGCGGTGGTGATCACGTTTGAGGACACGGGGGTGGGCCTGCCGGAGGAGATAGAGCGGGTTTTCGAGCCGTTTTTCAGCACCAAAGGTCCGGGCAAGGGGACGGGTCTGGGTTTGGCGATTTGCAGGGACATTATTGAGAAGTACAAGGGGCGGATCACGGCGGCGCGTCGTGCCGGCGGCGGATCGGTGTTTCTGGTGAGGATTCCTTTGGAAAGTTGCCTGCGGGATCGGTCGGACCGATTCGGCGGGGCAGGGGGTAAGGGGACTTAAGGCGTGGCGGTTAAGCAGCAGGACCAGGACAAGGGCAGGATTCTGATCGTTGACGATGATCAGATCATCGTGGACTCGTTGAGCGAGTTTTTGCGGTTGGAGGGATACGGCGTCGACGGGGCGGGCAGTTTCAGCGGCGCGATTTCCGCTTTGGAGAAGCGTCCTTACAACCTATTGATCTCGGACGTGAACATGTCGGAGGGGGACGGCTTCGAGCTGCTGCGTACGGTGCGGCAGCGGTATCCTGAGGTGGTGGTCATAATGATCACGGGGTACGGCACGATCGAGAGTGCCGTTGAAGCCATCAAGCTGGGGGCGTACGACTACCTGACCAAGCCGATAATCGACGAGGAGATACGGCTGGTGTTGCAGCGGGCGTTGCAGCAACAGTCCTTAATCCGCGAGAACAGCATGTTGCGTGAGCAACTGGACCTGCGTTACGGCTTGGGGAACATCATCGGTCACGATTATAGGATGCTGAAGGTTTTTGATTTGATCGAGGCGGTGGCGGATTCGAAGACGACGGTGTTGATGGAGGGGGCGTCGGGCACGGGCAAGAGTCTGGTGGCGAGGGCCATCCATCATCGCAGCGAGCGGTGTAAGAAGCCTTTTGTGGAGGTCAGTTGCGGGGCTTTGCCGGAGACGTTGTTGGAGAGTGAGCTTTTCGGTCACGTTCGCGGCTCGTTCACGGGTGCGGTTGGCGATAAGGACGGCAGGTTCAAGGCTGCTGATACGGGGACGATTTTCCTGGACGAGATTTCGGCGGCCAGTCCGGCGTTGCAGGTCAAGTTGCTGCGGGTTTTGCAGGAGCGGCAGTTTGAGCCGGTAGGGAGCAACACGACCGAGACGGTGGATGTGCGGGTGATTCTGGCGAGCAACGACGATTTGGCTAAGGAGGTAGAGGCGGGTCGGTTTCGGCAGGATCTTTTTTACCGGATCAACGTGGTGGCCATCACTTTGCCGCTGCTGCGGGAGCGGATAGGGGACATTCCGCTGCTGAGCGAACATTTTCTGAAGCAGTATTGTGGCCAGGCGCGCAAGGAGCTGCTGGGCTTTACGGAGGAGGCGTTGGAGTGCATGCAGCGGTACCACTGGCCCGGGAACGTTCGAGAGCTGGAGAACGTGGTGGAGCGGGCGGTGGTGTTGACCAAGAACCGGCAGATTTGTCGTGAGGACCTGCCGCCTACGGTTCTGGAGGCGGCCGTCGAGTCGCCGGTGGCGGAGGGGTACCAGCCGACGTCCTTGAAGCGGGCTTTGGAAGGTCCGGAGACGCGCATCATCGAGATGGCCCTTAGGGCCAACAGCTGGAACCGACAGGTTACGGCGGATCAACTCGAAATCAATCGTACGACGCTTTACAAGAAGATGAAGCGCTACGGGCTTGACGTGGACCCCAGCAAGGTCGAACAGGTCAGTTGATGGCGGCGGTGCGGGGGTTGACGGAGTCGGCGTGGCGCTGGCGGGTGGTGGGGTTCATTCAGAAGCGATAGGACAAGGCCAGGTAGAACCAATGTGCCTGGGCTTTGTTGGAGCTGTGGTCGAAGTCGGCGCCGACGATGCGGCTATTCGAGACGTGATGGGTCCGGCTGAAGCTATATTGGTAGGCCAGGTCGATGCGCCACTGCTGCCATTGGTGGCCATAGCCTACGCTGAAGGTATGGTCGAGGATGCCGGCCAGGATTGGCACCAGGGTGGCGTCGGGGACGGGTGTGGGGTGGTAGGAGTAACCGGCTCGTAGGACGTCTTTGGGGGTGATCCAGTATTCGTAGCCGAAGCGGGCGGCCACGGAATCGTGCCAGTCGAGGGCCAGGCGGTCTTTGACTTTCGGTCCGAGCATCAGATTGAATAGCGGGTTTGAGCCGCGTGTCATTTTCATATCCAGCTTATCGAAAGCGTGGGACCAGTCGAACCATATGACGTCGGCGGACAGGCGGTGTTTTTCGGTGAAGCGGTGGGTTATGCCGAGTCCCAGCGAGGCGGGCCAGACCAGATCGACCTGGGCGCTGTACTTGCTGGTGAACAGGGGGAAGTTGAGTCCGGCGACGTCTATTCTACACGGTCCATGAAGTCGGAAGCGGGTCTCGCCTCGATAGGCCAGGCCGATGGTGGTATCCGGGCTGAGTTGGTACTGCAGGCCTGCCGACCAGGTGGGCGCCAGGCCGGTGGCTTTGAGTTCCATAAGAGTGGGCAATCCGCTGAAGAGTCCGGTTTGCAGGTGAAACGGCATCCTGAGTTGGACGTGGCTGATCGCCAGGCCGAAGGTGCCGCCGACGCTGAGGCGGTCGTCGATTTTGTATGCGACGGCGGGCAGGATCTTGATCAGGGCGCCCATTGATTCGTAGTTTTTCCTGCCGTAGAGCCAGTGATGCAGTTTATAACTGGCGCCGAAGCCGGCTGGGGCGAAGAGTCCTACTCCGTAGGCCCAGCGTCCGTTGCTGGACTTTTCTGTATATGAGAGCTGTGGCAGGGGGTAGGGGGCCACTTTGCCATCGTCGTTGTTCTGCGGGTCGGTGTAGTCCAGATCACAAAACAGTAAGTCGAGGCCGAGCTCCAAGCGGCGGGTGCCGGTCATATTGACCAGTCCGGCGGGGTTATCGAGCAGGACAGATCCGTTGTCGGAGTGGGCGATGTTGGTTCCGCCGCGTCCGGCGGCGGCTGCTCCCATGCTGTTGCGGACCACGCCGTCGCCGGCGATGAGATGGACGGGTGTGGCCCAGAAGATGGTGGTCGCCAGGGTTATGAACAGCAGACTACGGGGTCGATTCATGGTGACTCCGTTTGGTGTCGCGCTGGGCGGGCGTCGGTTTGCCGACGGCGCCGAGCGTCGTGCTTCATGGGCTGGTCGCTGGGCACGGTTCGTTTGCGGGCACTAGGGGTAGGCGGATAGTGAATCTGGTGCCGACTCCGAGGGTGCTGGTACAGATGATGCTGCCGCCGTGGGCTTCGATGATCTGGCGAGTGATATCCAGGCCCAGTCCGGTGCCGCCGGAGCCCTTGGTGCTGAAGAAGGGCTCCCAGATACGGGCAAGCTGCTGGGGAGCGATGCCGCAGCCGTTGTCCTCGACGGTGATGACGGCGTGGTCGTCTTGTTGCTCGAGGCGGACGTTGATGTGCGGGTGGTCCTGGTTTCGAGTGGCATCGGCGGCGTTTTTGCCGAGGTTCAGCAGCGCTTGCTGTATTTTGATTTTGTTGGCCTTGATGGCGGGTTCGGCAGTTATCGTAAGGTCGATGGTGCCTGCGGCCATGCTCTTGTCGAACCGGGCGAAGGATATCGTTTCGCGGAGCAATTGGTCCAGTTGCAGCTTGTGCATTTGGCCGGGGTCTCGTTCCAGGCGCACGAAGGCTTTGACTTCTTCTATGAGGGTGCTAAGGCGTTGATGGGTTTGCTTGGCGATGTCGGCCAGTTCGCACAGATCGTCGTGAGCGTCGTATTTCTCCTCGATCAATTCGACCAGGGGCAGGATGAGCAACTGGTTGCCCATTTCGTGGGCGATACCGGCGGCCAGGCGGCCCAAGGTGGTGCAGCGTTCGGTGTGAGCGAGGCGTTCGACCAGGGCGTTGTTTGACATGGCCAGGTCGTAGGCTTCGAAGCCGCGGATGAGGGTGGAAAGAAGGGCCGGGCGTTCCCAGGGCTTGGTGATGAAGCTGTAGACGTGGCCTTTGTTGATGGCGGCCATCATGGATTCGGGGTCCATATAGGCGGTGAGGATCATGCGGATGGTGTGAGGATGTTTGATCTTTACCTGCTCGCAGAGTTCGACCCCGGTCATGTCGGGCATTCGCTGGTCGGCTACGACGACCGGGATCTCGTGTTGCTCGAGGATCTTCAGCCCCTCCTGGGCGGACTTGGCGTCGAGAACCTTGAACCGGTCTTGGAAGGCGGCGCGAAACACGACCAGGTTGTTCTGTTCGTCATCAACGTACAGCAACGGTCGTTTCACGATCTTGCCTCGCGGGCGTGGAAGCTGAGCACGCGGGTCATGAGCAGCGGCCGTTCGAGCATTGCGGTGATTGCGTATCCGAATGCGCGCTGGCGAGCTGGAGAGTACTCTACAATTAGGGACTTCATAAATATTACAATCGTCATAGGTTTGTCATATCTTTAGCCTGGGTTGGGCGGATTGTTCTGACGAATTTGGCGGTTTTATGGGGCACTGTGGTTGAGGGGCTGGTGGCTGGGGGTAGTTGTGGGGTTTGCTGAGCGGGGCGCCGGCCTGGGTGGGTATTGGGTGGGCAAGTGTTTGGCCGGGCGACTGTGAGGGGGGTTAGTCAAGCGGTTATCCGGAACCCGGCGTCTGGGTGGTCGGCGGGTTGGACCGGTGCTTAGGGGGTGGTCGATCGTGGTGGATGGGGCGATGGGGGCGAGCTGGTCAAGGTTTGGAGGGCGGCGTTTGGCTGGTGGGCTTTTTGAGGTGTTGGTTTGCCGTTGGCCGGGGTGGTTATCGGCTTCGGGTGTTCGCCGCCATTGATCTTGACTAGGTTGAAGTTGTATTGGATGTTTTATGGCTTCACTCAGCGCGACGTCGTGGCTTGGCCTTGGGGTTATTGCAGTAGCGGGTTTTTGAGCGGGCCAGGCAAACAGGGCTGATAACCTGTGCTGGTGGGGGCTTTTGGAGGTGTTTGGGATGGCGCGCATCTTGGTGGTTGACGACGAGCCGCACGTCACGCGGATTATCGGGAGCTGGCTGGAACAGAACGGTCATCGCGTAGTTCGAGCCGACAATGGGCAGGCGGCTTTGGATCTGTTCGAAGCGGAGCCTTTTGAGCTGCTGGTGACCGATGTGGGGATGCCGGAGCTGGACGGTTTGGGTTTGCTGCGGGCGCTGAGCGGGAAAGAATGGCCGCGGGGTGTAATTGTGCTGACGGCACGGCACGATTATGAAGCGTTGGCGGCGCGTCACCGGGAGCGTCACATTCGTCTGATGCCCAAGCCTTTTAGTCCGCGTCAGATTGCGGAGTTGGTTGAGGAGTTACTGGCGTTGGGTCCTGCGCCGGTTTGCTATGCGGCCGCCGGCCAGGCGGTCTAGGTAGATTTATCTACTTTCATGGGACATATTCTATGACAGCTACCGCTACGGAAGATCGTTTGGAGCAGTCGTTGTTGGGGATGCTGGGCAAGGCTACCGGTTGTTGCCTGGGCGTGGCCGGGAACGAGTCGGGTGCTGCCTTGGTGCTGCCGCGCCTGTGCCTGGAGCGATGTCTCGACGGTCGGCCGGAGAATTTGCGGCAGGGCGGCTGTTGCTGGTTGTTGGAGACGCTGGATAACGAAGCGGCGGATCGTCCGGGGCCGACGGTTTGTCGCAGGGGTCTGTCGGTTCAGAGCGTGGTGTTGCCGCCGGCGAGTGGGTCGTTTCGGCTGCTGGTAGTGTCGCAGCCGGGGCGGTGTGGTGGGGGTGGCGGTTCTTCGGTGCTGCTGCCTGATGAGGAGGCTGCGGCGGAGGTGACGGCTCGTGTGCTGCGCTTGTGTGAGGAGCAGCGGGGCATGGTGGACGAGGTGCTCCACGTTTACGAGCAGCTTCACGCCTTGTTCGCGGTGGCCAATGCGTTGGGCGAAAGCTCGTCGGTGCGCGGTGTGTATGATGCCATTGCCATTTCGCTGCAGGAGCACCTGCATGCCGACGATTGCTGCATTGTCACGGGCGAGCGGTGGGAGTTTGAGTTTCCGGGCGGGACCGACGGCGCTGCCGGGCGCTTAAGGCGGTCGAAGCTGGAGTTGATCTTCGAGGCCCGGAAGTCTTCGGAGCGGGTCGAGGTTTTGGTCGAGCAGGATCTGGCGGAACTGGATGAGGAGCTGGGCGAACGGTTTTCGAGCGTCATGACGGGATGCATCGCTCACGGGGCGACGCGGTGTCTGATTGGGCTGTTTCGCTCGGCGGGGCAGGCGCCGTTTGCCTCCGGCGACATGTGCGTGGCTGACAGTTTGCTGCGTTACAGCGCGACGGCGGCCAGGAACATGAGGCTGGTGGAGCGTCTTCAGGCGGTTTCGACACAGGTAGTTCGGGCGTTGGTCAGCGCGATCGAGGCCAAGGATGCCTATACGTCGGGCCACTCGGTGCGGGTTGCGGAGCTGTCGTGTCAGCTTGGCGGGCGGGTGGGTCTGTCGCGGGAGCGACTTCAAGCGCTGGAATGGGCCGCCCTGCTGCACGACGTGGGCAAGATCGCGGTTCCGGAGTCGGTATTGAACAAGCCGGCAGCGCTTAGCCCGGAGGAGTTCGAGTTGGTCAAGTCTCATCCGGTCCACAGCGCTAAGATAATTGCTCCCATTCAGGAGCTTACCGGTGTGCTGGAAGGGGTTCTTCACCATCATGAACGGTACGATGGGAGCGGTTATCCTGACGGTCTAGCGGGCGAGGGCATTCCATTGGAGGCGCGGCTGATACAGGTGGTGGACGTTTTCGACGCGTTGATTACGCAACGCCCTTACCGCAAGGCATTTTCCCGCCAGGAGGCTGCGGGCATCATGGGCGAAGAGGCGGGTACGGTGCTGGATCCTGAGCTGGTGCAGCAGTTTCTTAGCATGGTCGATCTTTCCTGATTAGCGTGGTTGTCGGCATCTGAAAACTAGCTTTGTGTCGTCTTAAGGCATGGCGCCGCTGACTGACAAGCAGCCGGTGGCAGCCGTAAGGCGATCTGTCTACAGACGATCGGTGTGCAGGCGGTAGGCCGGCGAGCCGGTGCTTTCTATGCGCGGGCGCGATGGAGGTGACCCGGGCGACGGATGTGGTTACTATGGTGCGTGTGCCGTCCGGCTGTGGGAAGAATGGCTGATGGTGGCGGTTGGTCCTTGAGCCAGAGAGGACAGGTTGATGGAGGTTGATGGCAAGCATTACCGTACGATATGGATGGAGGGGGGCGTTGTCAGGACGATAAACCAGCCGCTTTTGCCACACCGGTTTGAGATTGTCGACCTGGAGGGTTATGAGGAGACGGCGGGGGCGATCACGAGCATGCTGCTTCGCGGGGCGGGGGCGATAGGGGCGGCTGGTGGTTTCGGGATGGCCCAGGCGGTTCTAAGCGCTCCAGATGACGGGGCTATGGAGTATGTTGACAGGGCGGCTGAGGTGCTGCGGAACACGCGGCCGACGGCGCAGGATTTGTTTTATGCTATCGATCGGGTCTGGGGGGCGGTCAAGTCGCTGCCGCGCGGCAAGATGAACGAGGCTGCGGTGGCTGAGGCCAATGCCATTGCGGACGAGTACGTTGAGGCCGGCGCGAGGATAGGCGAGTTTGGCGCTGCGTTGATAGCGGACGGAGCGAGGATTCTGACGCATTGCAATGCGGGCTGGTTGGCGTTTGTGGATTGGGGCTCGGCGCTGGCGGGGGTGTATGCGGCGAAACGCCAGGGCAAGAAGGTTTTTGTGTATGTCGATGAGACGCGGCCTCGGTGTCAGGGGGCGAGGCTGACGGCATGGGAGCTGTGCGGCGAGCAGATACCTCACGCCATTATTGCCGACAATGCGGCGGGTCATTATATGAGGACGGGGCAGGTTGATATGGTGATCGTGGGAAGCGATAGGATTGCCGCCAACGGCGACGTGGCCAACAAGATAGGTACTTATGAGAAGGCGGTTTTAGCTAAGGAGAACGGCATTCCGTTTTACGTGGCGGCGCCGACGTCGACCATCGACATGAACTGTCCGAGCGGTGACGATATCCCCATCGAGGAGCGGGATGACGATGAGGTGCTGTGCATGTTTGGCAAGACGGAAGGGGGGGCGATGACGAAGGTTCGTGTGGCACCGGAGGGGAGCGCCGCCCGAAACCCGGCCTTTGACGTGACGCCGGCGCGGTACGTTACCGCGATTATCACGGAACGGCGGATGGTCAAACCCGGCGAGCTGCGGGCGTTGTGGTAGCCGGGTTTTTGGGTGTGGTGTTGTTTGGAGCGGGGTGTATTTCGCCTGGGGCGTTGTGTGGGCTAGAATAGACCAGGTGTTTGAGGCAATAGGGTCATCGTTGGTGAGGACAGGCAGGCTGCGGGCGTCGGCGGTAGGCACGTTGCTCGGCTGGTCGGAGTGTGTCTTGCTTCTGGTGGTGGTGGGTGGTTTTGCCGGCTGGAGCGGTCGTGCTTCGGCGTGTTCGGTTCCGGTTTTTCGCTATGCTTTGGAGCGGTGGGAGGCGGATCCTTACGAGTTGGTGGTGTTTCATCGCGGCGGCTTGACGGCGGAACAACGGGCAGTGGTCGACTGGCTCGAGGCGCAGGCAGCTCGCGAGGTGTCATACCCCAACCTTGGGTTGCGTCTGGTTGACCTGTCGGTGGAGCAGGGCGCTTCGGTCCTTGAGTTGTGGCGTGGGCAGGGCGAGGCTGAACTGCCGTGGATGGTGCTCAGCTTGGCCGGCGGTTTGCAGTGGCAGGCGAGCGTTTGGTCGGGTCGGCTGGGCCACGAGGCGGCGAGGGCAGTGGTGGACTCTGCCGCGCGGCGAGAGATTGCCAAGCGGATTCTGGCGGGCGAGTCTGCCGTTTGGGTGCTGCTGGACAGCGGCGATCAGGCCAAGGATGAGGCAGCCGCCAAATTGCTGCGATCGCAACTAGCGATTCTGGAGCAGAGCCTGGAGCTGCCGGAACTGACCGACGGCTTGGGCGGTTATATGGCGCAGACGGACGATGATGCGCCGCTGCGGCTGGCGTTTTCGGTGGTGGGCGTGCGGCGCGACGATGCGGGCGAAGCGGCGTTTGTGGGAATGCTGCTGAGCGCCGAGCCGGACCTGCGCAGGTTTAATGAGCCCATTGCCTTTCCGGTTTTCGGCCGGGGGCGTGTGCTTTATGCCTTGGTCGGCCGGGGGATTACTCCAAATAATATCACGGAGGCGTGTTCCTTTCTGGTGGGTCCGTGCTCGTGTCAGGTCAAGGGGGGCAACCCCGGGGTTGACATGCTGATGACGGCCGACTGGGAGGGTTTCGCCGGCGAAGGATTGGTTAAAGAGGTGGAGTTGCCGCCGCTTACCGGCTTGGGGGAGGTCGCTGCTGAGGTGCCGGAGGTTGCTTCCGAGGCGCCGGTCGATCAGTCGATGCCGCCGGCTGAGGCGGTCAGTGGTAAGGTGGGCGGAAAGCTGCTGCGAAATGTTCTGGTCATGCTGGGCTTGTTGGTGGTTGCTATGGCGGTGGCCTTGCTTTTGGTCAGGCAGCGATCGCCTGGAATCTGATATGACTATCTGGCGGTTGGTCTTTCGAGAACTGTCGTACCGCAGGTTGCACTTTGGGCTGGCGGTGGTTTCTGTGTTGGTGGCGGTGGGGTGCCTGGTCGGGGCGGTGACGCTGCTGCGGGCCCACGATGTCCGCACCGAGCAGATCATTGCGGCGAAACAGGCCCAGACGCAGGAGCAGATGCGGTTGTTGGAAGACGATTATCGTAAGATCACCAAGAAGCTGGGCTTCAACGTGCTCATTTTGCCCAGGGACCAGAATCTGGCGGACCTTTACGCCGACGACTTTGCCAGCAAGTACATGCCGGAGGAGTACGTTACCAGATTGTCGAACTCGCGGATCATGACAATCAACCACTTGCTGCCCACCTTGCAGCAGAAGTTGCAATGGCCGGAGCGGCGGCGGACGATCATTTTGACGGGCACGCGGGGCGAGGTGCCCATAGCACGGCGCGATCCGAAGAAGCCGCTACTG
>SDBT01018350.1_pt1 | contig 11000 bp, 10 predicted proteins | sample 2277101 | NCBI WGS metagenome assembly SDBT01 (sample SAMN10404973, study PRJNA504765) | marine sediment metagenome | isolation source: marine sediment core GS10_PC15, 103 cmbsf | place: Arctic Ocean: Southern Knipovich Ridge | collected 2010 | reverse complement strand
ATCAAACTATTGGGATCGGGCTTGATGCCGATTCAAGGGCTCTGTGAACACCCACAGCAACTTGTTTAGATTTTTGCGTTAGGTGGAGAAGGGGAGAGAAAAGGACAGTTTGCCCGGGATGTTTCCCGCGTCTAAAATAGCTACCGTGTCGCTTCTGGAGCCTGGCTTCGACCCTGAAAAAGAGTAATATGACCAAAGCAACGGCATTCACTGCATGTATCATCACCTTCAACGAGGAGGACAACATCGAAGCGGCACTTGATAGTATCGGCTTCGCTGATGAAATTATTGTCGTCGATTCGCACTCTATGGATCGGACTCGTGAACTGGCATGTGGATTTCGCGGTTGCAGTCGGGATGGTCGGGAAGTCAAACCACAAGTCATCGAGAGGGACTGGCCAGGGCATGTTGAGCAGAAGAACTTTGCCATTGACCAGGCTCAGCATGATTGGGTGTTGTGCCTTGACGCAGACGAACGAGTTTCACCTCAGTTGCGCCGGGAGATCGAAACCGTTCTCGCTGTGGATTCACCCGTATTCGACGGGTATACAATGCCGCGCAAGACCTATTATTTGGGGCGATGGATTTTTCGAGGAGGTTGGTATCCCGATCGCAAGCTGCGTTTGTTCCGGAGGAGCCGCGGGCGCTGGAGCGGAATCAACCCGCATGATCACGTGAAGATCGAGGGTCGAACTAAGAACCTGCAAGGAGACCTGTACCATTACAGCTACCGTAATATGGCGGATCACATCCGGACGATCAATTCCTTCACCGACATTGCTTCAAAAGAAAAACAAAAGAGACGTGTTAGCCATCCCTTGATCAGGATGTTAGTGCAGCCCCCGTTCAAATTCTTCAAAATGTACATTCTCAAACAAGGCTTCCGGGAGGGCGTCGCTGGATTGATCATTGCAATTCTCGGAATGTTTTACGTCTTTCTGAAATACGCTAAGCTCTGGGAATTGCGGCTTAGCAAGAGGAAAGAAGCGACCAAAGATGATGTCTCTGCTCCGAAGTCAATGCACACAACTCAAGGCAAGAGCGGAACAGATTCGACTCGATAATTATATGTGCCTATTTCCCATGTAGTACATCTTATCTCCAAGTATAAACTCATGGGATCTGCAGATCCAGTGTTTTGGCTTTATACACGGAGATGCTGCGAGATTATCAGTTCTATTTGACATACAAGCGACCTTCCTCTATATTTCTATTTTAAATAAGGTAATTCTTATCAATAAAAAAAAGCAAACTCCCATAGATTTGGAAAGGCGGATATGTCACTAAAAAGCGCCCTTTCCGACATAACTCAGGACCAAGATCGAACCGAGAGATCCACTTCATTTGCCTTCGACGTACCGTCCATCGGGACAATTACCTGTAAACGCATTTTACGCACCGTTAAAAGTAAACGGATTACTTGTCTTGGTGAGCGTGGTAACCATAGAGTCCTTGTGAAACTCTTTTTCCATAACCGAAGAGCTAAAAACCATTGGAAGCGTAGTGATAAGGGGTGTCGAATATTCACCGAACGCTCCATCGCAGCCCCAAAGATAATTTATTCTGGGTACCTTCATGAACATGAAATCTACGTGATTGTGTTTGAATATATCGAAAATGCCGTTCAGTTTGGTAAAGCATCGGCTTGTGCGCCTAATGAAAAAAAAAGACAGGAATTACTTGATCTCCTTATCGAATGTTTGGCAATGCACCATCAACAAGGGATAATTCAAGATGATTTGCATGTGGGAAATTTCTTGTTGAGAGGCAAGGAGATTTATTCACTTGATGGAGACCATGTCCGTAGCTTCAGGCGCTCCATTGGCACATGTCGTTCGTTGGCAAATCTGGGCAAATTGTTGTCCTATTTTTTTCCGATCGATGAAGCCACAGTTAAGGAGAAGTACCGGACTTATTGTTCGGCAAGAGGGTGGCAGGTGGCGGAGAAGGATATCCGAAGGCTGGTATGCTTATCAAAGCGCTTTTTGAAGCGTCGTTCTGCCAGAAGCATGAGGAAGATCTACCGACATGGAAGTACATTTTCAATATGTAAAGAGCAAGATTATTATTCTATACGAAACCTTGATGTTTGGAATGACAAATTCAAGTTGGTCTTCGACGATCCGGAACGAATTATCACCGAGAGTGACTGTGAGCAGTCGGATGGCACTCATCAATACAATCTTTCAATTGATGCCAGTCCGACCATTTTGTATTCAGCTCGTGCTTTTGGCATTCGTTATTTAAGGCGGTTCGGTATTATTTCAAAAATATGGCGAAACGCACTTCAACTTAACCGTTTAAATATTAATACACTTCGCCCAATTGCTCTAATTGAAAAACGAGAGAGTACTATTAAATGGCGTGCTTTCTTAATAGTAGAATCTTGCGAAGGGATGCTTGCGAGCGAATTTTTTATCTCTGACTCCATTTCATCTGACGAAAAGTACATTGTAGCGGAGAGAATTGCAAAAGCCCTTCTCATCATGAAGCAAACCGGGATTGCCATTCGCGGCGTGTCCAGTAAAAATATTATTATTTCGGATATGGAACCTGTATTTCTCAATGTCATGCACTTGAATCGGAAGGCATTTTATAGCCAATCATGTTTGACCAAGGGAGTTCGGGACTTCTTGCGTGGATGGGATGACGAGCCAGCTATTCGTATGCTTTTTCTCAAAAGATTCAGACAACTGCAGCTAATATAAGGCGTCTGACCGATGGAAATATAGTTTCGAGCTGGGTGAAGTATTGTATGTATTGGTCATGCGGAAAGAATCAGAAATTGTCGATGGCAACTTACATCACGTTTTTTGAAGGATTCTACTTACGATTTCTATATCTTCAGGACAATCAACGCTGATGCTTTGGTAATCGGTTTTTACGACATGAACCGGTATTCCGTTTTCAAGCAGACGCAGCTGCGCACAAAACAGAACTAAATATAAGATAAAATAGAATATATTTTACTTGACATGTCCACCTAAGCATGTACAATTATTGAACGTTAACGATTTACAACAATTCATAAAGAACTCTTGTTCGCCAGGTCTAAATAAGCACTGATGTAACCCGAGAGCTTTGAAAATCTTGCTGGATTTCCGATTTTATGATTTTGTCAATTTTTCTGGGAAGGGGAGTGAAAATCACAGAAATTTCTCTTAAAATAAGTACAATGGCCTATAATCAGTCTGCATTACAGCCCAGAAAGAGGTTTACCCCGTTATATTGATGGTATACAAGACAAATGCTTTCCTTCACTTAATATCGAATCGAGAAGAGTGTAAGTTTACTTCAACATTTCAATCAGATGCGAAGCATATTTAATGGGGCACATTTTGAGGTGACCCCAGTTAAATGAGTGCCAAAAGGCAATTTGCCGGGGTAAAACTACCCGAATTTTGATCACCTGCGCACCAACTTTGATCAATTTTCTTGTATCCCATATTATCCTCCAAAAGTAGTGAATTAATAGGGAAAATATGGCACAAAACGAAGCTAATGTCATGTAAAATCAGTAAGATAAATGATTTTTATAGAGGTTGATACCGAATATTTTGAGGAATTTTTGACCAAAAATATGGAGTTATGCAAAGGTCTCGCTTCATACTATGCTCTACGCACCATGCATCCCCAAAGGATACAAAAGTGTATGGGCACAATACTCAATACTTGCTAAAGACGAAGAGCATCGCTCTACTATTCAAACCAATCTCAAAGACGCTGGTATACCACAGCCATCTATTATTTTTTACCATTGCATTTGCAAACAGCTTTTAAATCTATAGGTTACAATGATGGGGATTTTCCAATCAGCGAGGACTGTTCCTGTCGCATTTTCAGTCTTCCCATGCATCCATATTTAAAAAACCGAAGACCAGCAGAAGATCGCTCAGGTTGTTGGAAAGGCGCGTATAGATAAGGAGAAAAAATGACAAATAAAAACCAATCGCCTATTACCTCTAACCCGTTACCTGCGGTCGGTGTTCCGGCCGTTGCCGTTATAGGAAGCGGGTATTGGGGCAAAAACCTTATTCGAAACTTTCACCAGCTTGGCGCACTTAAACTTATCTGCGATAAAAATGAGACTTTATTAGCCAATTTTAAAGAAAAATATTCTGATGCAGACACCTGTTTTGCACTCAATGATGTTCTCTCCCGTGACGACATTGGCGCAGTCGTCATTGCTACGCCGGCCGAGACTCATTACACCATAGCCCGGGAAACCCTTTTAGCAGGAAAGCATGTTTTCATTGAAAAACCTTTAGCCCTTCGGGAAGATGAAGGTGAAGAGCTTGTCTCTTTAGCGAAGGAAAGTGACAAGGTGCTCATGGTGGGTCATCTTCTCCAGTACCACCCTGTATTTATACAATTGAAAAAACTGGCACAAAGCGGTGAACTGGGCCGAATCAACTACATATACTCTCACCGTCTCAACCTTGGAAAAATTCGGCGAGAGGAGAACATACTCTGGTCCTTTGCACCCCATGACATTTCTATGATTCTTTCCCTGGCAGGTGAGGAACCGGAAAAAGTTTTTGCAACTGGCGGCAATTATCTGCATAAAAAGATTGCGGATGTCACCACCACACACATGGAATTTCCATCAGGACTTCGAGCACATATCTTTGTTTCCTGGCTACATCCTTTTAAAGAACAAAAGCTTGTGGTTGTGGGTGATCGAAAAATGGCTGTGTTTGACGATACTCAGTCCTGGCAGGACAAGCTTTTCCTCTACCCTCACGAAATTTCATGGAAAAATAATATTCCCGTTCCCAAGAAGGCAGAACCCGAAAGGGTAGACATTCCCGAGGATGAGCCCTTACGTATAGAATGCGAACACTTCCTCCATTGCATGTCAAATAGTCAAAAGCCCGTTACTGATGGCATGGAAGGCCTCCGCGTCCTAAAAATCCTTAACGCATCTCAACGCTCACTCGACAATCATGGCAGCCAAGTTCAATCCAGTATCGAGTATGAAGTAACAAATATCAAAAAGTCGATAGACTTTTTTGTTCATGAAACTGCTATTGTCGATGAAGAATGCCAGATCGGGTCAGGCACTAAAATATGGCATTTCTCCCATATCCTCCAAGGCTCCAAAATCGGTAAACGCTGCAACGTCGGACAGAATGTAGTCATAGGTCCCGATGTGACCATTGGTAAAAACTGCAAGATCCAGAACAACGTCTCTGTATACAAGGGTGTTGCCCTTGAAGATGGAGTTTTCTGCGGTCCATCCATGGTTTTTACAAACATTTACAATCCTCGCGCTGAAATTCGCAAAATGGATCAGGTACGGCCTACTTTAGCAAAGAAAGGCGCCACCATAGGGGCTAATGCCACGATTATATGTGGAACAACACTTGGCCGTTACTGCTTTATAGGTGCTGGTGCAGTGGTGACAAAAAATGTCCCTGACTATGCCCTCGTAGTTGGAAATCCTGCAAAGCATATTGGATGGGCATGCGAGTGCGGTGAACGGCTTTCAGATGATCTGGAGTGTCTTTCCTGCAACAAATCTTATAGGGAATGTGATTCCGGCATTAAAGAGAAATCTCTTGCAGAAGTAAAGAGGTAATCTTTTGAACTTTTTTGACAGGATATACAGGATAATCAGGATATTTTTTGCCTTTCCGGAAGAAAGGCAAAAATAGTCATCCCTCTTAGAGGGAGGCACTACGTTACATGCAGACAAATACTTGAATGAATAAAAAATGTAAAAAGAAGATATCACTCACAAAATTATTGGCGTAGCATATAAGGTATTTAACACACTCGGATTCGGCTTTCTGGAAAGCGTCTATAAAAAAAGCCATGGTGCTTGAACTAAGAAAACAGAACATGGCTGTAAAAGAAGAGCATCTTTAAAAGTTTACTATGTGGAAGCTGTTTTTAATCTGTGTGAACATTTCTTTTTTTTGGTATTCAATTTTGATGGTTTCGTAAAAAGTCCGAAAAATGCCTTTTATCAATTTCGCCTTTAATAATTTCAGTGGGTTACAAGCCCGTATTTTGAAGATTTTGACTTTTTACGAAACCATCAAAATTTACTGATAAATTTTTAAGTTAGAGAGAAAATACAATGGATATTCTGAAATCATACAGTGCGAATTTTGTTTTTTTTGAGCAGCGCCGTTATATCCAGGGGGCGAGTATGACCCATGGATTGTTTGAAGCCGTTAAAAGCTGGTCATTGGGGTCTGTTGAAAGAGTGCAAGTTAATGTACGCTCCCTTTTGAAAGAACAGGGCAGGTACGAGCTTTTTCACAGTGAAAACGGGAAAGAGTATCTGGAAAAAGAATATAATGCGATATTTCGCGTGCAATGCGGCAAAGAGATGTATACTGTGGGGCTGAAGGGACGTGGAGAACCCGTATCGGCTTCGGAACCTTATGACGAAGGAAAGCTGATCGAAGATTGTGAAATCATAAAGGATCGCAAGTCTGCAACGCTCATGCTGCATCCAGATGCGATGGTAATTAATATCATAATTGCGCTTAATAAAAAACTGGTCTATACCTTATTCCCATACGAAGGATACGGCCAGTGGTTCTTGGCCAGATATGAGTTGGCCTGGGAAAAGATATGTCTGATAGACCCAGCATTATTAGAAATTGAGGTCGTTGGAAGTATCGGAGCAAGCAATACCAACTCCGTAATTAGATTGGGAGGCGAGCCGATTGGTTCTATATATTTTTCGAGGAGTATAAAATAATGATAGGGATTAACAACATAGGGTGTTATATCGCTTCAGACCGCATAAGCAATCTTGAAAAGGCCGAAAAGCACGGAGTCGCCCATGATTTTATTACGGAAAAGATCGGGATAGCTTCGGTAGCACGTAAAAAGTCATCAGAAAAAGCATCTGATCTTTGTGTCTTGGCGTATGATGACCTGGTTGCGTGTGTGAATGAATCTGCTTTGAATGATATAGAATTTCTTTGTGTCTGTACACAAAATGGCGATTATCAACTGCCTCAAACATCTGCTATTTTGCAATCAAAACTCGGGATTTCAAAGAATTGCGCTGCATTTGATATCTCATTGGGCTGCTCCGGATATGTTTATTCATTGCATATTGCAAAGAGTTTTATGGAGTCAAATGGCATAAAAAAGGGCTTACTTTTTACCAGTGACCCTTATTCAGACATCATAGATACAAATGACAAGAATACGGACCTGCTTTTTGGCGATGGAGCCACGGTAACCCTTTTGACAGAGAATTCTGTTTTTGATGTCAAAAATGGGGCATTTGAAACAGACGGAAGCCGTTTCGATCATCTGATAATACGAAATAACGAATTGCTGGTGATGAATGGAAGAGGTATTTTTGAATATGTGATGAAAGAGGTGCCTCCCATAGTAGATAAATGCCTTGAAACAAACGGCTTTAAAAAAGAAGATATTGATCTTTTTTTATTTCATCAAGCCAGCAAGTATATGATTGATATTCTATGCAGACGTATGAAGCTTGAACCTGAAAAAACACCTTTTGTGATTAAAGATTATGGTAATACCATTTCTTCCAGTATCCCAATAATGTTAAGAGATTATCTGGAAGACACGACGAAAAAAAATATTTTGATATGCGGGTTTGGTGTTGGGCTATCCCTTGCATGCTCAATTTTAAGGAGGAGATAGATGGCAAAGGTCACGCACGAAGATGTTGTAGCTATTATCAAGGGGACTAGTGTGAAGCTTGATTGGGAAAAGTTAAACCCTAAAGAAAGTCTTGCCGATCAAGGGGCAGATTCACTAGATATGATAAGCATTATTTTTGCCTTCCAGGAAAAATACGGCATTGAAATCACGGACGAATCGATTTCTGACGGGGAATGGCTGTCCATCGAAAAAATGGTAATGAATTTGAATAAATCTTTGCAACAAAAATAAGAAAATTAAATAGGTGCAGGCTCTCACATAAATCAGAAATCAGACCTTTTAACTACTTAACATCTTTTAGTATTTAAGATATTTTCCGGAATACAGGATATATATTACTAAATCAGAAAAAATAATTAAAAAGAGCTCAAGGAGATGTTGAATTGAACAAAGATAGGATATTAATTTTAGCTCCGCATACAGATGATGGCGAGTTCGGCTGCGGAGGGTCAATTGCCAAGTTAAGCGGAAAAGGCGCTGAAATTCACTACGTTGCTTTTTCATCGTGCCGTGCATCCGTTCCTGAGGGATTTCCAAATGATATTCTGGTTCGGGAGGTAAAAGCAGCTACAGAAATATTGGGCATATCTCCACAGAATTTGCACATCTTAGATTTTCCGGTTCGAAGATTCAACCATTAGCGACAGGAGATACTTGAGGAGTTAGTATAACACCAGAGCCAGTTAAAACCAGATATAGTCTTTATGCCTTCACAAAATGATCTTCATCAAGACCATCACGTAGTGGCTATGGAGGGTATTAGAGCCTTCAAACAAACTACTATTTTCGCTTACGAAATACCATGGAACAATATCAATTTTTCTACGCAGGCCTTCATTAAACTTGATGAGACGCATATGAAGACCAAGTTAGAAGCTTTAAAAAAGTATGAGAGCCAGATGGCAAAGCCTTATGCCAATGAGGAGTTTATCCGGGGGCTTGCAAAGGCTCGAGGTGTAAGCTCCGGTGGAGAGTACGCTGAGGCTTTTGAAGTGGTTAGGTTAATTTTATGATAAGCGATAAGAATATCAAGGGTAAATCGGAGTCACATGCGAAAATAATCAGGCATAAAACCCTTGTGGATTTTGTTGCCCCTATTCGAGTTTTAGGTGATTTACAACCGGACATTACCGGCGTTGCCACACTGAAAACAGCTAAGCCTGAACAGCTTTCTTTCTGTAACCTTCAGGGTGAAATTGCTACAAAGGCAATCGTTGCTTCAAGTGCAGGACTTATTATTTGTTACGATGATGTGCCTGGGCTGGGGAAAGCGGCTTTGTCTAAATGTGTATTCACGGTTCAGAACCCGCGATTAACATTTATCCGTTGTTTAGACCATTTCTTTAAACCTGAAATCCAATGGAGCATACATCCCACAGCCATTATCGAAAGCAATGCGGTTATATCTTCAAATGTATACATAGGTCCCATGGTATACATAGGGCATCGTGCTGAAATTGGAGAGGGAACCATCATTGAGCACCGTGTCCATATTGCCTCAAAAACCAAAATTGGAAGAAACGTATATTTACAAAGCGGCGCTGTTATAGGTTGCGAGGGCCAGGGATTTGAGAGAAGTGAAAAAGGCTCCTTCGAAAAATTTCCTCAAGTTGGGTGCGTTGTACTTGAAGACGATGTTGAAGTAGGTGCCAATAGCACAATCGTAAGGGGTGCGCTACTAGAAACTCGGATTGGAAAAGGCTCTAAGGTAGGACACCTTACGGATATCGGTCACAATGTTCAAGTTGGTAAGCATGTTTTTATATCCTCAGGGGTCGTTGTTTGTGGTAGTTCAATTATTGGAGATTATGCGTGGCTTGCACCCAAGTGTTGTATTCGGAACAAAGTAAAAATTGGGAGCAAGGCGACTGTTGGCTTAGGAGCTGTAGTTGCGCGCGATGTACCAGATGGCCAAACAGTTGTTGGCATTCCAGCTCGGCCAGCTCCAAAAGTAAAATGATGTTTTAGAAATAGTCGATGGCAATTTACATCAAGTTTTTTGAAGGATTCTGCTTACGGTTTCTATGTCTTCGGGCCGGTCTACGCTGATGCTTTGGTAATCGGTTTTCACGACTTGGACCGGTATTACGTTTTCAAGCAGACGCAGATGCGCACAAAACAGAACTAAATATAGGATAAAACAGAATATTTTTTGCTTGACATGCCCACCTAAACATGTTCAAATGTTGAACGTTAACGATTTAACTCATCCGATTTACAACAATTCATAAAGAACTTTTTTCACGGGTCTAAATTAGCGCCTGATGTAACCCACCAAGCGGAGCTTTGTGCTCTGCCAAGATATTCTTCTTATATTAACAGCATCCAGCATCATGAACAATAATGAACTTCGCACTTTGAAAATCCTTGAAGAAATCGAGAAAGATTACGCTCCGAGCCAGCGGGAACTGGCCAGGCAGTTAAATATTTCCCTGGGTCTTGTCAATTCATTTATCAAACGTCTTGTACAAAAAGGATACTTCAAAGTGAAAAATATCCCTAAAAACCGTGTCAAATATATTCTAACCCCCAAAGGGATGGCGGAAAAGACGCGCCTGACTTACAGGTATATCCAGTATTCTTTCGAATTTTACAAAAGATCCCGTCAGGAGTTGCGCGGACTGTTCCACAACCTCGCTAAGCAAGGGGTTCGTCGAGTCATTTATTATGGCGCAAGCGATCTTGCAGAAATTGCATATCTTTCTTTACAGGAGACACATATTAAATTGGTGGCGGTAGTTGATGATTTCAAAATAGGCGATAAGTTTTTAGACGGAATTGTTGTCACAGACTCCATAGAACTCGGCTCGATTTCCTTCGACAGAATCCTTATCACATCCATGGGTTCAATAGATACACTGTTAGAAAAGATATTGAAACAAGGAATTCCTCGCAACAAAGTGATCATGCTGGAATAAAGCTGTCTATGCAGATTTTAAACCTAATATTTTTTGAAATATTAGGGCTCATCCAGTAAATCCTGCAGCGTACGTCTTTGGATCTACAGCACCCTCGATTTTTGCAACATTAGTGTAAAGTGAAAGGACAAAACATGAATGAAGATCACCGGACTCAAACTGAGAGCCATGGAATAGAACATTTTGAAGACGAAATCGATCTTGTCGATCTGGTAGGTGTATTATGGCGCCGGCGCTGGCTAATGCTTGGAATCATAGTTGTAATTGTAGGCCTGGCAATAGCATACTGTTTTTTTGCCACTCCAAAATACGAGATCATTTCTCAAATTAGCCCGGGCATTACGGGTTTTGATGAAAAGGGAAATCCAGTGCGCGACTTGTCCGTCAATGACGTCCAGGCCTGGTTTGGAAAGAAAA
>SDBT01018349.1_pt1 | contig 11000 bp, 10 predicted proteins | sample 2277101 | NCBI WGS metagenome assembly SDBT01 (sample SAMN10404973, study PRJNA504765) | marine sediment metagenome | isolation source: marine sediment core GS10_PC15, 103 cmbsf | place: Arctic Ocean: Southern Knipovich Ridge | collected 2010 | reverse complement strand
AAAAAGCAATAATATTTATTCCACTTTTTGCTATTGTCTTTTTCATTTTACCAATCAAAAGTTCATAATCGCTTTCACAGAAAAAGATTAATTCTCGATTGCAACCACGATTATAAATATGATAAAATCCATTCTTTTCGTAAATGACCGTTCCGAAGGTTTTTCTATTGACATTTTTTTTGCAGATATAAATTAAAAAAAAGTTTCGTCTTTACTGCTTTGTAATAAGTTTTGTTCAGGGGAGCCAGGTTGAAAAAGAAATTAGATACTTATAGAAAAAAAGAGCGAACGCTTTTTCTGAATCTTATTTTGGAAGGTATCTTTGTAATTCCCTTTTTAGTATCGATATTTTTATCAAATTCAATTGTAATTCGGGCAAATTGTCTTCGTAATGTAAGCCAGACATTGGCTGTTTTCTTTTCCTGGCTTGTTATTCGTAAAGTTTCAAAAGGCAAAACTCTTTTTTATAATTATGGTTATGGAAAATTCGAAGCTTTCTCCAGTTTGTTTGTAGCCATCACTGTTACCATATCAATATTTGTCATAATGTTTAATGCTTACCTGAAAATCAAAAATCCAACTCCGGTTACCGGGGAAAAAGGAATTCTAATAAGCCTGGTATTTATGATTATTGCAGTTTTGTTAAGTATTATGCTTTGGGTTAAATATCAGCGGTTATCCAGGCTTGAGCATTCTCCAATTCTTGAAGGACAACGGAAATTATATCAACTTAATTCCTTCTCGAGTTCTTTTGCTTTTATAGCCCTTATTTTAGGATTTTCTCTACGAAAGTTTGCCTGGGCAAGCTATCTCGATCCTGCTGGTTCGATTATTCTGTGCGGATTTATGGCATATACTGCTTATGGAATCTATAATATGTCGATGAGTAATCTTATGGATAAAACATTGGAGGAGTCATTGCAATTGATTATTCTCCGCATCTTAGCAAAGCATTTTGAAAATTATACATTATTTCATAAAATTGAGTCCCGTCGTTCTGGAAGCGAAATCTACGTTAATCTATTTTTAGGCTTTGAAAAAGAAGACACCTTTGAAAAAGTAATGATGAACATCAATGAAATTAAAATAGATTTGGAAAAAGCTATTAATAGAAGTCATGTGAGCATTATTCCAATGTTATGAGAATATTCCTTCCAAAGAAGATGTTTTATTATTTTCTAACTCACCCTCGGTCCCTCTCTTTAGCATAAGAGAGGGATGACTGCAGGTTCAAGGTGGGATTTCTTGTTTTTTTTTGTTTGTTACTAAAGTCTCTTTAGTAACACAATGAATCGAGAAACTCCGTTTCGGACTTATTGAAAGTGAACAGAGTTTCCGGTACTTATGCATTATCCCGTTTACATTTAAACAAAAGAGTGGATGAAATATTTTTTGAAGGACGTAAACGTCCTAAAAAATGATCTATGTTACTCATGACCTATGCGTAACCCAGTGAAATAGGAAGAGAGTTTATGGGTTATAAACGCATAGGTTATTGATGTTCGGGTTCGGAAATATTGTTTACCTCACAATAATAAAATTATTCCTGAATTCCTTCAAAATTAACGAACGAGTAAATTTAAAACTTTAATCCCCCCAAAACAGCCGCTATTTCACTGGGTCAGGTTCACCCCCGTTAAATTTCTTCCTATTTAACAGGGTGAAGCGGTGAATAGGCTATTGACGATTTATTTAGCCGATGAATAATTTGAAATGCGTTTCTTCCATAATTTAGGATCTCTTTTTACGTGAAGAATAGCAAGAATAACAATTTTGTCTTCATCAACTAAATAAAAAATTCCATATGGAAAGCGACGAATAAAAGTTCTACGAATATTTTTGTGAATTTTCTGATACATTTCAGGATAGTGCTGAATAGAATTTAACGAAGCATCTATGCAACGAAGAAAATCCATTCCTAATCCTCTACTTTGTTCTTCATACCAATTGTATACATCTATCAAATCATCTTCAGCTTCCGGACGAATAATAATACTATAATTCATAACTAAGATTTAATTCTCGCCTTAACATCCTTCCACGAAGAACCAGCTTCAGGATTTTTTCGATATGATTCAAGTCGCTTATCTAATTCTCTCTTTTGTGCTTCACTTAAAGAAACAGATTTTGATTCATCTGCAATTGTATCCCAAAGATCCTCAACAATTAGTATTCGTTCGCTGACACTTAATTTCATTATATTTGCTAAAGTGTAATTCGTTGTTCTGTGTAAAGTTTCCATATTTTCACCTCTTTTTTCACTTATCTATAATCTTGATTAATTACCATTAAAAACTAAATCAATATTTTTCTTATACATAAATAAAAATAGTTTAGTTATTTCAGTCAAGAGAAATTTGCTAAAGTTGTCTAACAACTTTCTCACCTTTCACATTATAAATCGTCAGTTTAACCCAACAGGATTTCTCTAAACAAAATACAATTTTAGTTGCTGGTTAAGTCAGGAAGAAACCTTGAAAAGGTCTAACAAGAAGAGAGGTCTCATAAATCTTTTCAAGGTTAATAAATAGAAAAATCCGAGTCGGGTTCGGAAATATTGTTTACCTCACAATAATAAACTTATTCCTGAATTCCTTTTCTCCAATTTTGGCTTTATAAAAATAAACTCCATTTCCAATTATTCTGCCTTTCTCGTCTTTTCCAGCCCAGGTTACAGAGAAGGAGTGATCAGGAGAGGGCGAGACGATGAGAAGCTTTTTCACTTTCTTCAAAACCCCACTGTGTTTCTTTCATGTGAGGTGGAGGTTAGGCACATCTTTATTTGTTTGCTTACTTAACAAATTATTCTTCAAAATCAGTAATAATTTTTCTAATTCTTTCTGTTGAAATATCACCTTGCTCTGCTTTAGAATAAATCGTAACCAAGATGACTTTTGTCCTCATTTTCAAATAATAAATCATTCTATAACCAGAACGTTTGCCTTTGTGAATATCTGTATTTCTTATTCTAACTTTGAATACCATATATTCTACTCTCTCTATCCGTTTTCCAGGAGTTGCTCCTGATTCCAAGTCATTGATGAGTGGTTGAACATCTGATTTTATATGGCGATATTTCTTGGATAACTGTCTAATATTACGTTTGAATTCTGCGGTAAATTCAACTTGAACTGTTTGTGAAACTCTATTCGACATCAATATTATCCCATAATTTAGAAACAGGACTAGTTTCTCCTGCTAAAACTTCTTTCCATCCTTGTTTAAAACTCTCGTCTGCTGATTTAAATGAAATACTTTCTCGGAAAATGTGTATTATTTGAAATAAAGCAGGAAGATACTCTACTGGTGTTTTCTCTATTTCTTCTAAAACTCTATTATGATAATTAGTAAGAGCATTTGCCATAAAATCTCCTTTAGAATTATAAAACTGATGTGCCTAACATACATCAAACTGCTTAATTAATCAGGATATGATGATGTTTTCGAAATTTCCAAATTTGAATAACTCATTAAATATCCTTTACCCACATACCTTTTAAAGGTATCTCTATTCTTCCTGTCAATCATTTTCTTTCTCACTTTTACCATTTCACCAAAGTCATCTTCCTCTTAAATATCTTCCCATCCGCTTTCATTTCAATAAAAAAAGTTCTGGTTGCTACTTTCTTCCTATAACCATCCAACCCATTCCAAGTAAAATTTGGAAAGAGAGGGAGAAACCTTGAAAAGGTTACCTACAGAGGAGTTCTTTCTCATTGACCTTTTCAAGGTTAATAAGCAAAATCATGAGTCGGGTTCGGAAATATTGTTTACCTCACAATAATAAACTTATTCCTGAATTCTTTTTCTCCAATTTTTGCTTTATAAAAATAAACGCCATTTCCAATTATTCTGCCGTTCTCATCTTTTCCATCCCAGGTTACAGAGTGCTGTGTCCGTGCATTTTTGTCAGCTTGATTGGATTGTTGGAATGCGTGTTTTATTCACTTGATAACCGGAACTGATAAACTACGACAAATTTTTTGTGCTAATTTGTTTGGTATTTCTGTATGACGGGGAACAGCTTCAATATGTCCAGTATTTGGATTACACCACAAAGAATGAGATCGTCCTTCACGCTTAAGATAGCATCCCTAACTACGAAGATATCTCAATAGGCTATTACGTTTCATTGAATCGTTACAAGTTCTTTTTGAGCACTTTCAGGGATACCGCGAAACGCATCTTCTCTGCGGTCTTCAAGAATTAAAGTAATTGCTTCAGAAAGATTTTGTTTACATTCTTCAATGGTTCGTCCTTGACCATTTGCTCCCGGAATTTCAGGGCAATATGCAATATACCAATTTTCGTCTTTTTCGATTATTGCTGTAAACTCGTTATGCATATTAAATTCCTTTTAATTATAATAAAAATAATGTTTTAGACTGATCTAACCGATAATTCTAACATGTATTCTAAATACATTATACTGTTTAATAAGCCCAAGGCTTATGAAATTTTCTTATTCTGCTTAATTAATCAGGATATGATAACGTTTTCGAAATTTCCAAATTTAAATAACTCATCAAATATCCTTTATCCACATACCTTTTTAAATTATCTGCATTCTTCCTGTCAAACAGTTTTTCACATTTTTATCATTTCTACATAGTCATCTTCATTAAATATCTTACTATCCGCCTCTTCGTTGTTTCAACCATCTCGGTGTTACATGTATTCAAAACAAATTTATTATACTCTGACCGGAGTGGTTTAAGGAACATTGCGGCAGAGACCTCCGTAATGGTCTTGTACTGTTGCAAACCATTGCGAAGGTCTGAGACCATTCGCACTTGTCAGGTCGTAGTCCCGACAAATCGGGACGAAGACTGAAGGTTTACCTCACAACAATAAACTTATTCCTGAATTCTTTTTCTCCAATTTTTGCCTTATAAAAATAGACTCCATTTCCAATTATTCTGCCGTTCTCATCTTTTCCATCCCAGGATATGGAGTAGCCGAGTCCGTCGGCTGTTGTGGCGAGAGACTCTCCACACTCCAAAGATTTAACCTTTTGTCCTTTAATATTGAAAATTTCGATTTTTTCCGGTAGAATTTGAGAGGAGTTTATTAAAAATGAGATCTGGTTGGAACCGATATAAAACGGATTGGGATAACAGGAAATTGAAATATCATTCGAAGCCAGAATATTTTCTCCGGAAGTAATTTCTTCAACAATCGAATAAGAATAGGAAACGGTGGAATATCCGTTATTTGCAAAAGATAAAATCATCTGGCTGTAATCTTCGGTTAATTCAGGAAGAACTCCTGTCCAGGTGCCACTAATTGTGTATTTATCGACAGTGGTAGTAACACCTGCCACACCAAGACGCATAACTCCAAGTCCAATGGGAAAATTTGTAGTCAGAGTCAATTCCAGGTTTCCGTCACCGGGGTAAAGTCGGATGTAATCTGTTGCCCAACCACTTATACTACCACTGTTACCTGCAGGATATGAGGAATGAGTGTAAACAGCATGGAAATTGGGCAAAGTCAAATTTTCATAATAATAAAGTCCGTTTTCAACATCAGGATCATCAAGGAAATTAGCAATTGTCCAATCCACAAAAATCTCTTCGAATGATTGGCTGATACCGTTTGCTATCAATTGATTTGTAATTCCGGAAATACTGTTCAAAGGTTCGGAAACAATGTCTTTTATCAGACTGTCACCATATGCGTCATATTGTTCTTCTAAGTAGGTGAAATAAAGCATTACTTTCACATAATCAGCAAATTCCTGGTTCCATACATTAAGCGAATTATCCGGGTTGGTTGGAAAATTTACAATTGGATCCGGCAAACCAAAATAAACCATTGCCAGCTCAGCACAGCCTTCATCTACCCAGGTGTCTTCGTTCACATCACCCAGCCAGTGGATCATATGCTCCAGTTCATGAGCTAAAACCGATATACGGATAGGATCGGTTGGATTCAAAGGGAAACAGGTCATATAGATCATCTCACACTCATTGCTGTGTCCGGGAGGATTCATCAGTTGAGCCTGCGCTTCTGTTACCTGGTTATAAGCACTGAAATAACCATCAAAACTGGTGCCCATAAATGAACCGAGTTCAGAATAGTAGACAATTATTTTGGGATCATCATCGAGCTCATCCGGGATTGGACCAAAAAGAGTTTCATCCATTTCAATTACACCCCACTCAGTTGAGATCATGGTGTAATCTTCCAGGTAAGGCAATACAATATCAATGTCTGTTTGATCCATATGCAGGTTCCACTGATCATCGGCAACAAAGATATAGCAATGGTCTCCAACAGCTCTGCAGGTTGCCGGTGTTAGAATCCAGAGCGGAGGCATCACAGATAAATCCCATGCCCAGAAAATTTCTGTATCGCCAACAACATATTCGCGGCTTTCTCTATTTGCTTTAATTTGCTCGTGAAGAGCTGAACCCTGGAATTGGCCTGCCTGCCTGCTGATGTCTCTTTGAAATTCTTTAAATTCCTCAATCCTGTCTGCTGAGAGCAAAATTGAAACCAAAACAAAAACTACGATTAACAATTTTTTCATTGCTTCCTCCTTAAAATTTTTTTGTCAATTTCAATAAATATGTTTTATTCGTCAATATTCGTGTAATAAAAATCGTTTTTTGTGATTTTTAGTTTTGAAGAAGTTGGTGAAATTAAAAAAGACAGTCATTCCCCTACCTAGAGGCAAGGGTTATTGATTCTGATCATGTGATGATCAAACCCACACCTTCAGGTGTGGGAACAACGCTGATAACAAACAGTACGGCGTTCACGCCGTTCAATTCATTTTTCATTGCTGTTCATCATAAGAACGCCGTAAACGGCGTATTATCTTCATATCTGATCTTACTTCCCACACCTGAAGGTGTGGGTTATTGACAAAATTTCATTTTTCTGAGTCAATTACTTTTACGCAGAGTTGTCCTGATTTCAAATAATTTTCACTATTTGCAACCCATATCTATATTTCTTTCAATAAGTTAGATAACCGAAATTGAAAAGGGAAATGTTAGTTAAGTTTAAATAAATATACAATATATTCCAATTTTAATTCATAGTGCTGCTTTTTTTGATTGACAGTTGTTATGGAAATTTGATTGGAAATCTTTGATTATAAAAATCATATTTAAATGTAAGTAATCAGCAAAATAGAGTGTTTTTTTTTACCTCACCTTCAGTCTTCGATCCGATAAATCGGACTACGACTTGACAGGCAATCCTCTCCTAAGAGGAGAGGAAGTTTTTTGTTCTCCTTCTCCTCGATAGGAGAAGGTCGGGATGAGGTGGATAAGAAAATAATGGAAATAAAAATTTGAATTATATACTAATTCTATGAATTGAGTGAAGTTAACCTCTAAATATAAGGAAGGAGGTAATTATGTTGATTTATGAGGTTTTAATCTATTAATTTACCTATTTAGAATAAGTTAGAAACCATGCAGAACCCATTTTAAATATTATAAAGGAGAGGACATTTTGAATATTTCAATTAGATTAAAAATGATTATTTTTTTCCTTCTGGTAATAATTTTGACGGGTTTAACAGCTACGCTTGTTGGAGTGCATCTGATTGGAGACAGAATTGTGAAACAAGCACAGAGAAAGGTGAGACTTGACCTTAATACGGCAAGGGAAATTTATAAGGGAAAAACCAGGGAAGTAGAAACGTCCATTCGCTTAACAGCTTTGAGATTTTTTATTAAAAATGCTATTATAAAACATGATATCAAATCTTTGGAAAATGAACTCAAGAAAATCAGTAAAATGGAATCTTTGGATTTTCTTACTCTCACAGATAAGAATGGAACAGTTCTTCTGCGAGCAAATAATCCTGAATTCTTTGGTGATAGCCTGGCAGATGATGAATTTTTAGAAAAAGTAATAAACAAAGAAAAAATAGTGGCAGCGACCCAGATATTTTCTGAAAAAAAATTATTGCTTGAAAATGAGAAACTCCCGAAACAAGCTCGAATTGGATTAATTAAAACACCTAAAGCAAGAAAAAGATTAGAGCAGGAGGAAACTTCCGGAATGATCATAAAGGCAGCAGCTCCTATTTTTGATTATGAAGGAAAATTAATTGGAGTTTTATATGGTGGCATCCTTCTGAACAGGAATTTTGAAATCGTTGATAAAATCAAAGATATTGTTTATCGAAGAGAAACTTATAAAGGGAAGGATATTGGCACAGCAACCATTTTTCAGGATGATCTTCGCATCTCAACCAATGTTAAAACAATTGATGGGGAAAGAGCAATTGGAACTCGGGTTTCCGAAGAAGTTTACGATCAAGTTCTGATCAAAGGAAACCCCTGGATTCACAGAGCTTTTGTTGTTAATAATTGGTACATCACTGCTTATGAACCAATAAAAAATATCAATGATGAGCTTATTGGAATTTTGTATGTAGGAATTCTGGAAGAAGAATTTATTGATATGAAACGAGATACTTTGTGGACTTTTCTGTGGATTACTTTTGCAGGCATTATTGTCTCTTTTGTAATTTCTTATTTTCTTGGAAATAGCATAGTCAGACCAATTAAGCGTCTTGTTTCTGCATCGCATTATTTGGCATCAGGAGACTTAACCCATCGAGTCGAATGTAAAACTAAAGACGAATTTGCTGAATTGGGCAGCACATTCAATTTCATGGCAGATTCCATCAAAGAAAGAGACCAGAAATTAATGGAATATACAAAACAGAAAATTATGAAATCCGAAAGACTGGCAATAGTTGGTCAATTGGCTGCAGGTGTGGCTCATGAAATTAATAATCCGCTTGGCAGCATCTTAATTTATAGCAGTCTTATCTTAGAGGATTTGCCTGAAGATTCTCTTGAAAAAGAGAATCTGCAAAAAATTGTGGAGCAAACAACAAGATGCAAGAAAATCGTCAGAGGACTGCTCGATTTCTCCCGTCAGACAGAACCGGAGATGAAGCAGGATGATATTCATCGTGTTATTGAGGATGTGCTTTCGCTTGTAAAAAATCAATCTTTATTTCAGAATATTAAGATTACTAAGAAGTATGCTGACACATTAACGAATATCATGTTTGATAAGGCTAAAATTCAGCAGGTATTTGTTAATATCCTGCTTAATGCAGTGGAATCGATGGAAGGTCAGGGAGAACTAACTATTGAAACCGGTTATTCTGCTGATGAAAAATTTATTAATGTGCATTTTACAGATACCGGTTACGGTATCAAAAAAGAGAATATGAAGAAAATTTTTGATCCTTTTTTCTCAGCAATTCACAAACCAGACAGCACAGGATTGGGTCTATCAATAAGCTACGGGATCATCAAAAAACATAGGGGAAATATCAGCGTTGTAAGTGAAGCGGGAAAAGGTTCCACGTTTACCGTCAGTTTACCGATTGAGGAGCAAAATGGATAAGAATATTGATATTTTGGTAATTGATGACGATAAGCATATGCGTGATGGCTGCAATCAGATTCTTAGAAAAAGCCAATATAAAGTAGCACTTGCTGAAGATGGTTATCAGGGTCTGGAATTTATGAAGAATAAAGTTTTTGATCTGGTAATTCTGGATTTGAGAATGCCCGGAATTGACGGTATGGAAGTTCTTAAAAAGATAAAAAACAGTAATCCTGATACTTTTGTAATTGTTATCACAGGTTATGCTTCTGTTGAATCTGCAGTTCAGGCAATGAAAATAGGAGCGAATGATTTTCTACCAAAACCTTTTACTCCCGAAGCATTGAGGATTATTGTTCGGCGCGTTATAGAAAAAAGAAAACTTCTTTTGGAAAACATCTATCTTCGAGAACAGTTAGATTCATATATTGGGATGGATGATTTTATCGGTGAAAGCAGACCCATGATAAAGATTAAAGAGTTAATAAGAAAAGTGGGGCCAACCGATAGTACTGTTTTAATTTCAGGTGAGAGTGGAACTGGAAAAGAACTGGTTGCCAGAGCAATTCACCGCAATAGTCCGCGTAAAAATAAACCTTTTATAACTGTGGATTGCGGAAGCCTGGTAGAAACCCTTTTTGAGAGTGAACTTTTTGGTCATGTTAAGGGTTCATTCACAGGAGCTATTGCATCCAAACATGGAAAATTTGAATTGGCTAATACAGGAACTTTGTTTTTTGACGAGATTGGAAATATAGGTACAAACATCCAGGAAAAACTCCTGCGAGCAATTCAGGAAAGTGAAGTTACAAAAGTCGGTAGTAATCAAACAATCAAAATTGATGTACGCATTATTTCAGCAACGAATATCGATCTTATCAAAGGTATCAAAGAAGAAACTTTCCGCGAAGACCTGTTTTACAGGCTGGCTGTGATTCCTATCAATTTACCGCCCCTGCGGGTTCGAAAAGATGATATCACCTCCCTGGTGAATTACTTTCTGAATAAATACAACAAAAAAAAAGGGAAGCAAATAAAATCCATTTCCTCCCAAGCTATGCAAACTCTTATAAATTATAATTGGCCCGGAAATGTGAGGGAATTGCAGAATACGATCGAGCGTTCGGTTGTACTTGCCAAAGGTGATATTATCGAACCATCAGATATTTTTCATTTCTCTTATGTTAGTTCAAAAAACCATTCAACTACTTTAGCTTCTGCAGAAAAAGAACATATTTTAAAGATATTAAAAGATTGTAACTGGAATAAAAGTAAGGCAGCGAGTTTGCTCAAAATAGATCGTAAAACCCTGCGTCTGAAAATCGAAAAATATAAAATAATTACTGAGTCTGTTGGTTAAAATCAGCGAAATATCCGAACAAGCACCAATTCAATAGCCCACGAAACACACGAAAATACGCGAAAAATTTTCTTCTTTTAAAAAAACTAATTCAACCACTTCAACTGATTCAACCAATTCAACCAATTCAACCGATTCAACCGATTCAACCATTGCGACTTGTCCGGCTCAGACGGAAGGTTCACAAGAAAGAATCTCTCTGTGGGAAACCATCAGTCAAATTTTAATCCGGCATCCGTCAAAGGCCGGAGTAAACGCTGACGGA
>SDBT01018348.1_pt1 | contig 11000 bp, 17 predicted proteins | sample 2277101 | NCBI WGS metagenome assembly SDBT01 (sample SAMN10404973, study PRJNA504765) | marine sediment metagenome | isolation source: marine sediment core GS10_PC15, 103 cmbsf | place: Arctic Ocean: Southern Knipovich Ridge | collected 2010 | reverse complement strand
AGCAGGATCCCCGCCGTCACCAGAATTTCCTACTCACTATTGGTGCAGCGATCAAAGTTAATGAGACCAAGATGGAATCTTTTGATAACAGTTTTGATATCTTCAGCTCTGTGCCGATTGTAAGGGCCGGACCATGATTCGTGCTTCTCTAGGCCGTGACGGCCATAAGTTTTATAACGTCTGCCGTAGTTACTGATTCGGATGGAACCATTGGTGCCAGTCCGCAGGTGATAATTGCTTGTGTCGTAAGTGGCATTTAAGAAGTATTTCTTACGCCGGTAATCTTTACGGGTAACGCCGAGAATAGAAAGTATCCGGCGATGATTGTTATAAAACACCTTGCCGTCTACGAAGAAAGCAATACGCTCAACGTCGCCTTTGTTGGCTTCGTTCACATAAGCCACGCCATAAACTACTTTGTCGCCGATGTGGAACGTGGCATTTATAAGAGCAACGTCTAAATTTAACTGAACTCTTTTTCGCCCACCCTTGATAAATTTATAATCTTCGATTAAATGTTTCATGATTGCCTCCGGTTCTTACAATTATGGCACATTATAAGGATGCAGATTATTTGTCAAGCATTTTCATCTACGTCTTCAAAGGCTTTTTTTAAGCGGTTAAAATGCACTTTTATAACTTCATCAGACGTTCTTTGGAACTCTGAGGGGTGTATTACCGCTCGCTGTTCAGGCGTCATTTCTAGTAATATTTCGTTAAAAAGTTTTTTCGTTTCTTCTTGTAAGGCGTCTAAGATTTCCATTTTTTCCTTATAGTCTGGAAATACTTTTTCGAAAAGTACCATGACTAATGACGTGTTGAAAGTAAGTAAAAGTTTTTCACCTAAGAGTATTTCTAAATTCATTTCTTTTCCTCAATGCTTATTGTATAATTGTCGCACAACCAGTCACACCCTGCGTAAATAGTTGCACCTAAGAACATGCAACCAATGCAAATCCAAAATAAGGCTTGAGCTAATTTATCACTTAATAATTCTCCAAAAGACATTACTGATCCTCGCATTTTGGCTTATCGCCAAAGCAATTTTTTATAGTTTGTTTTAACATTCTTTCTTCATCATCTTTTAAACATATTGGAATAACGTAACCGCACCTTGCACAAATCTTTTCTTCCTCACCGTATCTTTTAAATCTACAATTCATTTATACACCTTTAATTTTTCATCTAAGAAGAGCCATGACTTACGATACTTCTTTACACGGGCAATAGTTTTCTCTTCTGACTCACCCCATTTTATTTGTCTCCAGGTAAGAAGGTTGTCTTCTATGTCACGCTTCTTAACCTTTATGGATACAGGATTACTCGCTACTCTATTCAGGAAATCCCCATAAGATTCGTCAGGACGCCTAGTAACATTGTCCACACATGTAATAACTACAAGATCAAAGTCTTCTTCTTTCAGAAGAGCAAGAGTCATTTTTGTATCCTCCACTAAGTCGTGCATGATACCAACAGTTTTTTCAAGTAGTGTATCCAGTGCATTCATAACTCGCATTGGATGAAATATATAAGGATCGCCTATTTTATCTACCTGCCCCAGATGGTATTTAGAAGATAAAAAAATACCTTTCTCAAGCTGCTTCTGCATGTCACCTGTTTTTGGCTTCCCAGGGAACATAATTTCTAGTCTGTCATATACGTCCTGTGGAAGATTCATTAGTTCTTCTTTGGTCCATTGCTTCTGCATTTAACTACCCACTCTGTCTTCTGTATCCGACCATTTGAATTCGCCCACCGGAAAGTAATCTTTACATTTTGTACCCACGCAAAAAGTGCTGCCGTAAAACGTAGGGTCTTTGGCGTAAGTCTTAGCTATGTCTTCACCCATCACCGTTTCAACGCCGCACGTATCATGTATATATTTAGTTCGAATCGGTCTTATATAAGTGCCTGTGTTTTCAGTAACTATATGTTTCTTATATTGACCGTTATCCTTTTTTACATGAAGGTCAGGGTCATTGCGGTCAGTTGTTAATCCGGTTCCCTTAGTCCAATGTTGGTCTGGTGTCACTCCGGCGGCAGGAAAAATATCTTCACCTATGACTTTTTGCACAACTGTGTAATTCTGAAACAGACTAGGGATGTCAACTTTGTCATGAATGGACACTCCCCTTTTTAAATAAACTATTAACTTTTCCTGATCGTGACCAACCGCCGAGACAATGCTTTCATATCCCATAAGCTGCCTGCCTAAACATTCTGAGGCGTAACTTAATTTAATTTCTAAGTATTTTTTTATGTCTACAATAATATTGATTTCAAGATCAAAACCTTGAAAGTGAGTGTCATCAATACCGAGAGGAGAAGGACTGTAAGCTATTATTTTATTACCGTCGTTCTTAACAAAAGTTGGCTGGTTGATGTCACTAAGCATATTACTTAATATGTCCGTAGCTGCATCAATATCATTCTTATCTCTTTCAATCGGATATTTTATATAAAGGTCAGTGTCCGGCTTATACTTAAATGCTGGGTCGCCTTCCAGGAGCACTCTGTATATCATAGCAATGGCTTGTATACCTTCTTTGAATACGTCAGCGTCGGAGTCTTTGCCATACCAGTTTTCAAGCAGAGCTTTATTAAACTCGCCCACTTCTTCATTCATGGCCTGAACCTGCATTACATTCTCTGGGAAGAGCTTCCGTGCTCTTTTTATTTCGGCTTCTACACATTCGGTTATTTGTTTAAATTCCATTATTTTACCTTTTCTCTGTACTCTTTTAATAATGCTTCCAATTCTTTTTCTCTTTTTTCTATTCTCACAAGAAACACATCTGCTTGCTCTTGCACTTTGTCCCACTCTGTTTTAGTTACGTCGCACTTAGGACATTTAGCATCAGCTATTACTCCTCTTAAATGTTCGATGCAATCCATTGATGGATTATTATAATCCTGTGTGTGGACATCTTCGCTACCACATACTCTACAAACTTCCCTGGGCTTGTTTTCGCCTCTTTTGTCATTTATTTTAATCGCCATCCATCTGCTCCTTGATATTTTTTAAAATGTCTTCTGCTACCTTAAACTGTTCTTCGGCGGGTATGCCATTGGCTATACCTTCCATCAACAGGTTATATAAATCTTCATAATTTGTTCCGGCGGCCTTGAGGACTTCTTCGAGCAGTTCCTTGTAATCCTCTTCATCCATCCAGTCTTCGTAGAGGAAGCTCCTGAATATTTCCTCAAATCTTTTTTGAACGTCCATTATTCATCTACAATAAAGAGCCTGTTCCTTGCTCTAGTGATGGCCACGTATTCTAAATTTTTTTCCTGATTCAAGGCTGAACCAACTGATCTGGGATGCGGCATTAAATCTGGTCTGATAATAAATACGTTGTCAGCTTCCAAGCCCTTTGCTTTGTGGACAGAGGAAAGGGAAATCCAGTCTCCCACGGAATCATCGAACATGTCCTCAATTTGTCTTACAACTTCCTGAGTAGAAGTAAAATTTGAGGCAATTGTTTTAATGCTGTTTATTTTGTCATCCAAAAATATCACAGACGCTTCGAATTTCGACTTACTTTGAGATAAAGTAACCAATTTAATGACTTCTTTTTCCATGTATTGATCTAAATATTCTTTTAACTGATACACATAGGTTGTACCGGAGAACTTAACTATATTTAATAGTTTCTTACTTATATCCTTTCCCTTAATTTTAACCTTGCGGCCCTTCTTAAGCAGGGCAAAATACACAGCCGTAAGCGGTTGATTTGTGCGACAAAGAATAAAATCTCCGTTTTCCACTTCCTCGTAAGGGAAGCCGGAGACACGATTTACTTCTCCCTCCACGGCATCTTCCCACGCTTCTATCGCAGGCACGATTCTTTGAGCGTATTTAATTACAGCCTTAGAATTTCGAAATGATTTCGATAAAGGGAGAACTTTACCGGCGAAATCAGAAAGTTGATCAAAGGAATCTACAGAGGCTCCCCGCCAGCCATAAATAGCCTGATTTCTGTCTCCCACGGCGATAAGTCTACCATTAGGTGCGAGAATACTTTTTACCATGTGATGCTGTGCCGGATTTAAGTCCTGCGATTCATCGATGTAAACATAATCATATTTTTGTTCATAAAGTTCATCTTTGGCAGGCCAGTAAATCATATCGGTGAAATCAACTGTCTCCCTTGAAGAATTTGCTATGTGCATCAGCGTCTGAGCGTGTCCTATTTCACCGTTACGTGGTGCAAGGTCGTGTTCTAAGGCTAGTGAAGCCAGTTGTTCGTAGTCAGATGTGAGATGTGAACGGCCAAGTTCAACTAAGCCTTCCACCCTTTTTAAGTAGTTGTATTGTTCTTTATGTGGAATATGTTTGATCTGAGGCTTGATGTGCTCAAATGCCAGATTTAAATACTTCTTACCGGTCTTATCGAATTCAACATTGTAATATTTACTTCGAATTCTACCGAATCCAAACTTGTGCGTAGTTTTAACCTCGATATCACCATCGAGCTTGGATAGCAGTTCCTGCTCCGTGCTTTTGTTAAAAGCTAAAAATATTACTTTCTTATTGTATCGCTCTTTAATTTCCGATACGGATGATACGATTGTATGTGTTTTCCCACAACCGGCGAGAGCTGATATAACTAAGTGTCCTTTTTCGTTTCTTATATATCTGTAAATGATGATCTGGTTTTTGTCAGACTTTATTTTTTTCATGGAAAATTATTTTTATATTAAAGTGTTACAAAAGTCAAGCGTTTTTTAACACAATGTTATTACATTTCGTTAAAAGTCTAATAAGTTAATACTATGAAGAAAAAGAAAAATAATAAGAGGTTCAACCCGAATCTTGTTGTTGAGCTTTCGGACACATCAACCAAAAGAAAAAAAAGACTTCAGGAACGCATTAAGTTTAAAGTTAATGAGAAAGTAGATAATTTCAAACCTTTACAAAAAGTAATAAAACAAAACGAAAGCCACATTAACGAATGGGCTGATGAAATCAGTGACATGAAAGCTGATGAAGTTGATCAAAGACTGATTGACGAAGCTATTGAAACTTTGAAAAAAGTAACTCCGCAAAGACAACTTACGACCATTTTAGAAGAACTAGAAACTATTCACAAAAACTATTAAGCCGCAAAAAAATCATCTAAGTGTTTTATATTTTTGTGGTACAATTCTTTCTTATCCTCAAGCAGCACCTCAGCGTGTTTTTTCTTCTTAAAGAAAGCCTTTAACTGCCTTTTAACTTCTCTCGGAGAAGTCATTAAGTCGCCTTCCCAGACACACAGATACTGAAAAGCGTTGGCCACACATACTTTAGCCTTTTTTTTATCTCTTATCATATTTTTTCTCTGCATGTAATTAAGAGTGGACATTTTTCCTTTATATTCGTAGGGATTGACGTGAAAATAATCACCGTGAACTTCCACCATTATGCCTTTATCGCATTGCTTATGTAATCCCTTCTTATATATATAGAAATCGAAGAAGAAGCCGCATAAAGGTTGCTGCTTATTATATTGCAGACCGCACTCCATGAGAATGGACTCAAATATAAGCTCTGGCTTGGTATCCTGGGTTTTTTGATTGGGATGAATGCCGTATTTTTTCTTTCTTTGAGGCTTTTTGGAGACACGTCTTTTAGGGTTGGATTTCTTTTTTCTTTTAATCAACAGTGGTCCCCTCACCTACACTTTCCTGAGTAAGCCTGCCAGCTTACCATCTTTTATTATAGGCTCTTGTTTTTTATAAGGCTGTCCGCCGTAGTCTATAATGATGCCTCTTTTATCTTTGAAAAAGATAGGCACTGCGTTACTTTTGCGGAATAGATTTATTTTTTCTATCGCCATTCAATCTTTATTCCCTTGAATATATTTTCTACAATATCTTTAGCTTCGTCGAATGTAAGTATAATTGTATTCTTACCTTCGATGGTTATTTCAGGGGTTGTTACTTGTCTTTCTTCTCCGGTTGGATAATGCATCATCGCGTCTTCTACATCCGTGCCTTCCTGGGCTTGCGGGTCGATGGACACATTATTTGTGGCGTCTTCTATTTCTGTTTCTTCGCCATGCTCCGGCTGCTCGAATTCTACTTGCTTAAGAGGTTCGTTGGCGGTTTTAAAGCGTGAATTCATTGCAACGCCCTTGAGAACACGGCCCATAATGTCACTTTTCAACGCTATATCATTAGCTATCTCCTCGCTATTAGCGACCGAGAGTTCGGGTGTTGCAATGTCTTTTTCGTTAAGCTGGGCAGCTCGTTTTTCTTCGAACTTTCTTACGGCGTAAGGTCGTTTATCTTTTTTATTAATTACAGGGGCAACTTCTAATACTGTTTCATCAGAAGATGGAGCCTTGTGTTCTCTCTCTAACCACTTCTTTTTAGCGTAAAAAGGTCTTAAATCGGCTACCGCTTTATTCATATCTTTATCTTAGGCAAAAGGTAAGATAAAAGTGTGAAATTTTCAGAGATAGTAGAAAGCGTATCGAAGCAGTTCTTTAGAAAGTACCTGCCCGATGCAAAAGAAGTAGGTGAAGAAGTTTTAAAAAAAGTGCATGATGATTTTACTTTTTTTGCCCCTGATGAATTTCCAGCAAATGTACAAGATCACATGAAGGTATATTTTAAGCACGAACCCCTTTTTATTAAATGGCTGAAAGGAAATATTACAGATGGTAGTGGGTGGAATACATTTTACTACGATATCATTAAACCTTTTTTAGAAGAACACCATAAAGAATTTTTAAAAGATGCACTTATAGATTCTTTCTTTTCTGACGATGAAGGGTTGTTAGATAATGTTCCTCGCAATATGCACTCAATAGTGTTGCAAAAATTAGCTGACTTAACTATAAAGTGAGCAAGAGCGGGAATTGAACCCACCAACAACATTTCCAGATGTTATCCCGCAAACATTGTCTCTAAGAAGGCCGTAACTAGCGTTTACGGGCGAGAGATGTATGTACCAACTTTCTTGCCCGTGTTATCTACGAATACGTTGCCAGGCCCGTGGATGCTTCATGTATTCATTATACTTATCGATAAGATACTGCATGTTCTTACAGTCGGCGAATACCGCTTGATACAGTCTAATTTCAGCTAAAGCCTTTTTATCATCCTTGAGCTTCTCAAACATTTCCACAGGGTCGTTTGAATTTAATAAGTTATAACAAACCTGTTGAAAGATACCTTCCGGTTCTCTTCCTTTAGGTTTATTAATGTACATGTAGTCACGCTCAGGCACAGCTTCGATACCTTCAGCCTTTGTGCCAAAAGACGTCACACCACTTTCAGGGTCAATGTCTGTAGTTTTGGCTCTTTGGCCAGTGGGTGAAACATTTTTCACTCTGTTGGAGTTTATTATGCCACCAGCTTTGGCAGCTTCCGGCGACGCAATTATTTTATTAGGATGTCTTAATCCTTTCGAGGTGGTTCCAGAAGATATTCTTGGAGCACCTTCGTTTATACTTGTATTGGCAGCACCGGCATTGATTACATTCCTAGGAGTATTTTGTTTTTGAGAAACAGTAATTTCTCCGTCGAGGTTTCTTGCTCTCGCTCTTGGTCGTGCGTCTATAGGAATTTTGTTTTGATCGTTGAGTTGATCGGATATTTTTTTAGCTAGGTCTTCTTGGGTTTCGTTGTAGCCTTTGAGTTCCTGCACACGGGGGCGTTGTTGTGGCAAGCGGCCAATAGGATTTTGTATTGGTTCTTTTGGCGGTGAGGCATGTATTACGTTATCTTCATTATTGTTCATATATATTAGACATCAAATTTCACGAATTCTTCTTGATCTGCGGACAAAAATTATTCCACACGTTTGTTATGACAACACTATTTGCCTCTGAGAGAGTTCAATCATTTTACACATAAGTACGTGTTAACAATTCCTTTCTAGCAAAGGCATAATCCTATTTTAAGCCGATTCGGGCATAATCAACCCTCTTTTGCAAAATTTACAAATTCTTCTTCTTCGCCAGACAACTTTTTGTCTAAATATTTCATAATAATATCTTCATCAGTATAGATATCTTCCGCCTCTACCTTCATATCTTCAGCAATGTGCTTTACTATTTCTTCTTGTTGTTTTTCTGTAAAAAAGTCTAACATAAAATCATTCCACACGCAGAGCGTAATTTTTTTCTCTGGTTGTTCAATCATTCCACACGCACATGGGCGAAACCCTAAATGTGTGTTTACCCATATTTTACTGTGTTAACGATTCCTTTCTAAACAAAGGCATAATCCTATTTTAAAGCCGATTCGGACATAATCAATCCTCTTTTGCTTTTAATGTCTTTAATCCAGGAGTTTCCATCCCTATAATTAATTAGACCAAAATTATTTTTATTATTCTTATAATATTCCAACAAACCTCTAATCTCAATATTAATCGCAGCATTAATATCTGCATGTTCTTTAAAGCCACATTCCATACATAAAAATTCACTTTGCGATTTTCTGTTTTCTTTGTTCTTGTAGCCACATTTGGAGCAAATAATAGAGGTGTCTTTGGGTGGAACAAATATTACAACACACGATCTTTCTTTGGCTTTGTGAACAATAAAAGTTTTAAGTTGATACCAGCCTATCTCTAATATAGCTCTGTTCAAGCCGGACTTTGCTTTTACATTAGAACCGATAACTTCAGCATTACCTTTTGAAGATTTGGTGAGATTTTTTGTCTGGATATCTTCTATGAATATAACTGTATAATTCTTAGTTATGTCGTCGGCTACATGCCGGTTGAATGACTTTCTTAAGTTTTTAATTTTTCTATGTTGTATTCTTAGTTCCCTTTTTATTTTTTTTACATTTTGGCTGTCTTCATCCTCGCTTGACTTGCGAAATAATGCTTTTGATAATCTAATATTAATTTCATCTTTTCTTCGTATAAGCCTTTTTAATTTCGTCTGGTGATGTATTGAATATTTATGGATATCAACATCTGGGTCAGAAAGTGTGATAGATTGTGCGACTCCAAAATCTATGCCTACACTTTTAAAAATTCTTTTTATCGGAAAGATATCATAATTATAAGCTACGGATAAATACCAATGCTTATTATCATTTTTTAGTCTAAAAGAATTTATTTCATTAGTTAAGTTTCTAATGCTTTTATAGTCACAAACTTTGCATGTTATTTTATCACCTTTGTGTTCGGTCGAACTGCATTTTTTTATATTTTTAGAACATATAAATTTATCACTTTTTTTATTTTTATGATTACATTTTTTACATGTCACGCCGTCTCCGGTGTGCTCCGGCGATCCACACTTTATATATTTTGCACATATAAATTTTTCCTTTAAAACCTCTGGTAATATTTTATTATCCCAATTAAAATTAATCTTACCTATTTCATTTGTAAATTCTATTATTCCTTTATTTGTAGAGACCTGTTTAATTTTCTTAATTATTTCTCTGTTTAAATCAATAACATTTGATTCTTTGTTTTTAATATTTGAATCAACAAAGTATGCAGATAATTTATCCACTTCATCATGTTTTTTAAAATTAATTGAAGCTCTTTCACCTTTTTTAATTTTATTAAGCATATTACTAAAAGCAGTGGCTAAATCTTTTATAATTTCCTGTAAGTGATGAGAGGAAAAATAATTAAAATCATAATAATGTGGGTACACAGAAGAATCTGCACCGACCCACTCCTTCTTAAGTATCGTTAATTGTTTATTCATCACTTCATATTTCATCTCTTGATTAAAAGAAACTAATTGTTTATCATATAAATTTCTTCCGCTAATTTTCTTAAGTTCTGTTAAAGGTAACGGAGGTTTTAAATAAATCTGCTGCTTCCAGTGACTTCTCTTTTTGGTTTTGATATCAATTAAAGACCGTGCTTCTTCTTTTGCTTTTTCTGCCGCCTTTCTGTGCTTGTTTTTTTCTTCAACAGTTAATGCTTTTGATTCCAACAACTTCGAATCTAATTGTTTCTTATAAAGTTCATCTTTTTTCTTTTGAATTTCTCCACCATTATAATAGTAATCTATCAACAAATGCTGGTTTTTAATGTCATCATATAAAGCACCGTTCCTGGCCTGGAATATGTCCTGGATCATTCTGTGCTTTCCTAAAAAAATATTATAAATAATTTTTTTGGCATCGAAATATTTTAGAACAATTTCTTTTTGAGTTTCTTTAAGATTCAGCTTAATCAATAAAGATTTTTGTGAATTTTTTTTTGTTTTAATTCTTGATTTTTTTTTGTTGTTGCTCATAAATATGAATAAACACTACCTGTAATAGTTCTAATTTTTCAAGATGCAATCACTCCACACACATGGGCGAAACATGATTACTGGATTGCAACGAGGGACAATCATTCCACACGTACACGGGCGAAACCAGAAGGTTTAGTCCGCACTGAGACGAGACTTCAATCATTCCACACGTATACACGGGCGAAACGGCCAGTATTCGTCTGGGCATAATTAATTGTTCAATCATTCCACACACACACGGGCGAAACTATCAGTACTTATCTTTAGTGTATCAATCATTCCACACGTACACGGGCGAAACTCTTTCTGACCAATACCGGATTGATGATTCCGATATTATCGATGCAATCATTCCACACGTACACGGGCGAAATCCTAAATGCATGTTTACCCAATTTTGTATGTTATCGATTCCTTTCTAACAAAGGCATAATCCTATTTTTAAAGCCGATTCGGGCATAATCAACCCTCTTTTGCATTTGCCATAATAAAATTTATATTATTATTTGTCAAAATAATTTTAAATTGTAACACAATTGTAAGATATTTTTTTGGCCAGAAATATTGCAATACAATGTTCAATTATTCCACACACGCATGGGCGAAACTATCTGGTTAGTTTTTTTGTGAGAGCGTCATCCAATCATTCCACACACGCATAGGCGAAACTTTTTTTACTTGACTTCTATTATGGCACATGCAATCATTCCACACACGCATGGGCGAAAAATAGAGCACACCGGCAAATCATGCCACACACGAATGGCCGAAAAAAAGCACACC
>SDBT01018347.1_pt1 | contig 11000 bp, 18 predicted proteins | sample 2277101 | NCBI WGS metagenome assembly SDBT01 (sample SAMN10404973, study PRJNA504765) | marine sediment metagenome | isolation source: marine sediment core GS10_PC15, 103 cmbsf | place: Arctic Ocean: Southern Knipovich Ridge | collected 2010 | reverse complement strand
CATTATGGTCAATCTAAATTTAGTAAAAAAGTTCCAGTTACCATCAATAAATTTGATCTAGATAATGATACCTATTATGGTATTTGGATACAGGCAAAGCGTCATGAAAATGAAAGAAAAATAATATGTAACCCGAAGTACGAAATAAGGTATTATGCTGATTTTTTAGCGATAAATCAAGAAAAAGGGAGAAAATTGTTAAGAACAGAGGCAGAGGATAAATTAATGAGTTATGAAGAGTTTGAACAATATCGAAGACAATTAGCAGAAAGTGGTAAAATGGCAATTAGAGATTACGGTACCACACGATATCCAAATTATTATCATTTAGAATTTGATTTAATAAGGTGAATAAGATAAGTAACTAACGTATCTTTTACCATAAGGAATTGAATAAGAAAATGGTTGGTGAAACAAAAGATTTAAATGGATAGACATCTTGAAAGTGGGATTGACAATGTTTTCAATTTCTTTAACGAAAATTGGACTAAAAGGCAGTCGAGAATGGTCATGATAAACATCGATACTAAATTCAATAACACTATTTATTTCAATAACAAGTTCTGTTATTTTAATATCTAAAACCTTTAGAGATCGATAAGGATAAAACTTGATTTTATAAATCTTATCCTCTTTAATAACTTTTGTGCGATATACTAAATCGTCAAGGAGATAGAAATATTTGGAACTCTCCACTAGGTTTTGATATGTTTTGCGATCGCAATATTTAATAATTATTTTTCTGATCTCACAAGGCAGATACATTAATCTAAATATGGGTCTCATTCTTATATCAAAAAAAGTGATACCTAAAGATGCCAATTGGGTGTAGAATAGAAGGAAATGGATCTTTCGCCAAATATATGGAAAGGCGACATCTCTCCTTATTTGAGCAGACACGATCTGTTGAACTTGGGAAAGGCTTGTGATTTTTTTGAAAATATTTATAGAAATGTAGAACCATGCAAATTTTTTGTATGTATTGCACCCTGGTATCGAAATAGGGAGACATTTAAAAAGTTTACGGAAGAGTATGATCTTCCAGTGACGAATCTCGGTTGGGCACAATTTTATATTGAGGGGCATCAAAACTTAATCGACGTACTCAGTTGCATTCCAGGGGAAGTAGACATAACAATCTATTCCAATTGCAGCGATGGTGGTCATCGTTTTCCACCAAATCCCGCGGGATTTGATGACTATGGTCAAATTATTTTGCCAAATTATTCCCTCGCAAAAAACTATCAATGGCCAGGTTTCAAAACTCGATAGAAAATGTCATAATTAACTTGTGTTCCAATTTGCAACAATGGATTTTTTAAAATGGCGAAAACGATAGTTCTAAAACAATGCTCAAATTCATCGATAACTTCTTTATAAAGCTCGGCCATTTGCAACGGAGGACAACACCAAGCGCCACAACCGTGTGCAGATAGGACAAGACTATCATGATTGTGTCTAATTGCTGTTTTGAATATCATTCTAATTTTTTCTTTCATCAAATCTCTATCTGAATCATTTTCAAAATATAATACATTTCTGGAGATTTGCGGATGACGAATGGCTGGACAAGCAATAATAGATATGTCTTCTGTTTGTGCCATTAGTTGATAACCAGATGTTTCGTTTGATTTAAAAATAGTAACTTGTGGACTATATACAACGTCAGCGTTCTCCAATGGATAAAAATCTGAAGTAAGCGTCAAAAAATAGTTTGAACGGCGAAATAGGTCTTCTTCCTGTGCTCCACATCCGATATCAATTCCTCCGCCTGGATGTAAGTCATTTGCCATATTAAGAAGTAAAGGATCAAATCGTTGTTGTTTCAACATAAGTGTCGCATCAATAGTATCTTTGTTTATTACTTCTACTGAACATTGCTGGTTATCTATGGGCAATTGAATATTATTTAACGAAGAGTATTTGATAGAATGAATAATTTTTGAAAAATATGATTCGATGAGTTGTTGAGAATCGAGCCAAACATCTATTCTGTCAATGGTTGGGTGGTTATTATCCATTTGTTGAGAGATGAGAAATAATAAATTTGAAACAAACTAAATAAAAATATTTTTAAATATTATAATGAATATTGATAATTCTTATATAGATAAAATGTTTTGTCATAATTGCAAACATTGCAAAAAATGTTATTATGATAAAAATTTATGTAAATATTGTGGAAAAACGATGTTCTCAGATAATACCATCAATGTTTATACTCCCACAATACCACCAAGATATGGATATTCTTATAACTTTTGGCCGAGTCATGTACCTTTTGTTTGGTACTATGGTTCTTATCGAGGAAAGTTGTTAAATTATCGGTGATTCAAATGTTAATCATAAAAAAAAATTATTAAAATAATCATAAAAAGGATCAACATCATCATACCATCTCCTATCCCAAGCATAGTTGTCAAAATTATTAAGTTCATCGACGTAATCTACTACATCCTCATGCCGCGATTTAAAATACCTTTCATTGATATCATCTTCTTCCCACTTTTCTTCATTCCAACCATCATATAAATCATCATTGTCTAGATCATCGAAATAATCCAAAATATCATCAAATGACCAGTCTGCTAATGGTTTTGAATGTAGGTTGATAGGTACTCCCTCACGCTTATCGACACAAGAATAAATATTTTCTATTTTCGCAGGTATTGAATTATTTGGTTGAATATCATAAATTTTCCAAAGAGGGATGGGTTCTATAGATTGATAAATTCCCCAAAAAAAACAACGACCTAAACATATTTGGCAAATATCTACATGTAATTTACATATAGTGCGTTTTACTATGGTTTCAAATTGAAAGTGGCACCCTTGCCCTTCGCAATTATTACACCAAAAAAGTTTAAATATCTTGAGAGCTTGATAGACATATTTGCAAGACAATTTAAATTTGCAAAAGTCGTCAAAAGACAACATCGCCGCAATTATTTTGATAATATCCGGAGGTAAATATTTAAGATGTGTTTTATTCTTGATCAATGCAATTTGTAAATCTGTTAAAGATTTATAGAAACGTCTTCTCCTAGGCATTTTGTAATATAATTATAATAAATATGGTATCAATTTTTTATTAAACCTTGATAACTCCTCGTAATTTTTCGGCAAATTTAATCCAATTTTCTTTGATATGTGGTCTCTCCTCATATTCTATAATAAATTTGCCATCAACCTCTTTGATGGTTAAAACTAAATTTGCTAATAAAGTATCCAAACGCCAAATATCTTGATAAGAATGTTTCAGCCAATAAAAAGGATAAATTAAGGCGCCTTCTGGTTCATTTAGATAATTCAAAGAACGATATGAAACAATATTAATATTATTTGGATCTTTTGCTAATTGGGTCAAAAAAATTTTGAAAAACAGATATAATGGATAGCTAGAAGTTTTGGAGATAATACCAGCTTCTGCGAATCCATTGCCAGTCCAATAAGAACAATTACCTCTTCTTGCAGAATGGAAAAAAGGTCTAAATAAGTTAGTAAATTGGAAAAGGAAAATTTGAAATTCCGCTCTTTCTTGCTGATTTAGTAAATCTAAATTTTGGAAATAACGATTAATATCCAAAATTTCTTCTTGATTTCTATTTTCTAATCTCAGACCTAAAAATGGACGATTAAAGATACCGCCTTGTTCATTTCCATTGCCAGTTTGATCAGTAAAAAGATAATCTTCTGGTGGAATAAAATTTACCAGGTTGTCATTGTTTGATCCACAGATATTCATAATTCGATGGATCTCTCCGGGTAATTGATAACGAACAACCGAATGTCCATATGGATTTACAGAACTATTAGTTCCACCAAGTGATTTAAAAATATTTTTCCAACACGGTTTGGTAAAAAGATATTCGACATTTGATGTTGGATTTAATCCCAATCTAGTTTCAATCATTGAGAAAATAGTTTCTCTACCTATAACAGATCGTATCATTAACAAGATGAAAAATAAAATTTGTTTTCATTTTTTATAAAGAAATGTATTACAAGATGCTTCGTATTCTTTATTGTCCATTTGTCGTAACATATTTTCATACTCTTCAAAGGTGATATCCTCGTAGAATCGGTTAGGAAACCGCTGATTTATTTCATGGTCATATATAAAACGTGGAATTGGCTGGTAGGGGATAGAATCATCTGGTTGTACATCATAGATTTTCCAAATAGGTATGACACCAGTAGATCTTTCTAAACCGATGAGAACCTGACAACCGAAACAAGTTTGACAAATGTGATAATTTAACCGGATCCCTATATATTTCTCTACCTTGGCAACTCCTCCAAAAGTTCCCCATCCATTGCATCCTGGACAAGAGTATAATTTAAACATTTTAAGAGCTCGATAGACATATTTACAAGTCAATTTAAATTTACCAAAGTCTTCTAAAGATAAAAAAGCAGAAATTCTTTTGATAACATCTGGAGGAAAGTACTTGAGATGTGTTTTATTTTTAATTTGTGCGATTTGTAAATATGTCAACGATTTATAGAAGCATCTTCGCCGAGGCATTTTCAAAATAATTATAAAGGATAAGGCATCAATTTTTTTATAAGTGGTCAATACTTCCATGTGTCTGTACCATTTAAATGACCCAAAATAATAATATATTCTCTAAGAGTGATCTCTTCTTTGGATCTATTTGGGAACCATACGCTTATTTCGTGATTGGGTATAAACTGAGTAAAATGAGGACACATAAAATGCCGTTTTTCAGGTAGAATATCATAAATTTGCCATATAGGAATTGTATCAACTGTCCTTTCTATTCCGAAGAATTTTTTATGACCAAGACACTTTTGACAACGATTATATACTAAATTGATTCCCATATCGGTATATTTTACTTTTTTCGAAAAACCGGAATAATTACCACTATGATAACATTCTGGACAAAAATATAAATTAAACATCTTGTGAGCCTGACAGGTTATTTTAAAGTTATGAAAGTCATCGCAAGATAAAGTGGCAGAAATTCTTTTGATAATATCTGATGTAAGATATTTATTCATTTATAAAAGAATAATAAATCACATTTTCTAACCTGTGTGTGGAACCTGGCTAACCAGATTAGTTTTAGGATCATACCGAATGGTAATGCGATTGGATTCATAGAAATCTGTTGTAATAGTATCCTCAGGAATGGCATGTATGTTGAAAGTGGGGTATTTTTCTTTCAATTGTCTAACGGCAACGCTGGCTGGAATTCCGACTAAATCAGAGAAATTCATTTGATATATTTATTTTTTAAGATATTCTTAAATCATTTTTCACTAAAGATTATGATACCGAATGAAATATTGATGATAATATTTCGTTATTTGAACAACCGAGATTGGATAAAAATACAGGGGACATCTGTATTATTCCATCAACTGACAAAACAAGAGAGTATCGAGCGGTATGAGGATTGGAAGTGTAAAATGGAGGCGAGATGTTGTTTTTGTATACCGAATATGGGTCATAGATTCCATCACGGATATTTCATTTGCGATCGATGTCATAATCGAAAAATTCATACCTTTACCCACGAATGTAATTTATGTTTTGGTTATAGTTGTAGAGGATTATGGTTCAAAAATTATTAGAAAAATGATGGGTAAATAATTATAACGATTCGACAAATGGGCAATAAAACATCGAAGCAAATTCAAGAGTCTCAACGTGAAATTCTTAACAATCAAATACAAATTCTTGGGAATCAAGAGATGTTTGAGAAAAAAATACTAAAAAATTATGATCAACTCATGCATGCAACAAGAAATCAAATACTATTGGCGCGAGAGATTAGCGAAATCAAAGAAATTCTAGAAAAAAAGTGATGGTTCAAAAGGTTTATTTATAATAAAAAAGTAAAAATGGATCCATCGCAAATCCCGCAATTTCTGTATCAATTGGACTGGGACAACGATAGACACACATCTTTGCAATTATTCTTGTCTCGAGCTGAATACCAAGAAATTAATATGGTTGATTTGCGAAACATAATAATGTGTTTTGAATGGGATGAGGGAAAGATCAAGGCTCTCAAATTGATTCAATCCTTCAATAAGCTTTCATCAGCTTTTAACAGCAATTTGCCAAATATTTTGAACTGGTTCGAATGGGATGATAGTCGAAATAAAGTGATTGCTCATTTTTGTTCAAACTCGGCGCCAAAGGTAGCCCTAGCGCTGCAGGAAAAGCGTGTGTGGGCACCAATTCAGATGCTGACTCCAGTTCGGAATATCGAGAAGGTGGAGATTGGCTGTATTCTTTCTGTTGGACCGATTTCACAAAATCCAGTTGAAAAGGATATCGAGGACGATACTATTTCCGTTGGACCATCATTTCCTCCTTCGTTTTTATGTCCGTCATGTAATTATCCGTGTCCTCTTAATAATTTTTGTATGCAATGTGGAACACCCTTATTTGTCACACCTCCGCAACAAGATTCCGAAGATCTAAAAATTGTACATTCCTCATTGGAAGAAATTAGAGGACGAAATCTTTCCACAATTACACAAATCCCTGGATTGCGAAATCAGAAGGTCAAAGTTATTTGTCTCAAACAAAAACCAACTCCAGGATCCGAAAATTCCAGAACTATTCGGACTTCAACTGAAGTTAAGAAAATTTATTGCCTACTCCGCGGTGATTTAGTCACTGCCGGTCATAGTATAGGAAATATGGGGAGTGTGGGATACGAAGGTTGCACCATTGGATATGATTCGACTGCTCCAAAATTCTCAGACAACTATGAGATTGTTGAAGTAACATTGTAAACTCAATTATCTATTTATAAAAAAATGATGGGTAAATTGTTTATATCTAAAGAAATGGAAGGACCTGGATCAATTCCTAATTCGAAGAAAACTCCTTTGAAATGTGGTCATTGTGATCATCTTTGCTGCATTCTATCCGATCGTTTTTGCGGAGTATGTGGATATCAACATTGTCTAAATGAAGTTCCTAAACCTTGTTTAAATTGTTCTTCTTCTTGTGAATTTTCCAATTGCCAATCGACCAATAAATATTGTAGAGAATGTGGAAAACTGCTTTCTGGTGGAATTGACAAACCAAAATCAGTTTCAGATCGAGCACAAGATCTTTTGACGGAGATCATAAGCCTCGAAGAAGTGGAAGTTGGAGGGGGATCTATTATTGAATACGACTTTTCCGACACTGAAAAAAAATGATGGCACATATAATATTTTATAAATAATGGATACCAATAGGTTGTGCCTTTATTGTAAAACAGAAAAGAAATACTCGAGGTGGCCTATTTGCAGTAAAGCAGAATGTAGAGAAAAAAGAGAACGTGATCTTAATGATAATAGAAAGACTCACCTAATTTGTTTCAAAAGTAAGCCACCGGGCTTTTGGTCACACATCCATCTTTGTCAATCTCAAAATACTTAACATGTACTGGTTTACCTAAATATTTTTCACAATTTTTATACATTTGTCGTCTCTCCTCTCGTGTTCCCATCGGTTTAGCCCAAAAAGATTTAGTTTTATTTTTTAGGCATTCGATTTTCCAAATGACGGTACCATGGTTGTTACCAGAACCTTCTTTATAACCTGCGATTTTAAAAGTATCTTTTTTAACATCTTTGGATTTCAAAACGTTGGTTGATTTCCCTCTCAACTTATAAACACCTTTCAAGTTGCGAATGATAATACCTTCATATCCTTTCTTCACATATTCGGTAAATTTTTGATCAAGTTCTTCGCGGTTTTTTACTTCTACATTTTCAATCAGATTTATAGTTTTATATTTTTTTTTAAATACCTCATCGCGAAGGATACGAAATCGTTCTTGATACGTTAACCATAATTTTTTGAGATTAAACATATCAAATGCGTAAAATTTAATCTTTTTAGCAATTTCCGTTTCTTCTTTGTCGAGATTGTATTTACTGATGACACTTTTCAAAACTCGGATGGGATAATTTTCTAAATATATTTCACCATCCAAATAGATATCTTTATTATTTAATAATTTGATTCCAGAGGCTTCTTTTTCAATATGTGCTAAATGTGGATAGGTATTTCCTCTTTGAGAAAATATCATTATTTTTCCATTAGATGAATGCATCAAACCACGATATCCATCCACTTTGGGCTGAACATAAGCGGGGTATTGTAGATATTTATTTTGTAATGGGTATGGGCGCATTGGAACAATAATAATTTCTTTCTTTTCTTTAAGTCTATCTAAATTTTCAGAGAATCCAGTTTTTTTCTTATTTTTCCATTTAGTGTCTCCATATTTGACAGCTCTTTGAAAAGGAGTAGTTTTGCCAACACTTTCAGAAATCATTTGAGGAATAGGTTCTAAAATTTTTCCATCTAAAAGGCCGGAACGTGTGTGGAGATATGCAATATTTTTCTCTTCAGTGACCCACAAATCCCAAAAACGTATTTTATTATCATCAGTCAAAAGATAAAGACGTGGAAATCGATGTTCCATATACAATAATATGTGAAAAAAAATGAAAGGTAACTAATCCAATTGCTTTATAGAAGAAAATAAGATGTCAGAATATCATTCATTGAGCAGTGCCAATGAGAAATTGGATTATGGAACAGATGAGAAGACACTCCGAGAACGTCTCCAGTATTATGCAGACGAAGCTTCCTCGCAACAATTTCAAAAGGACAAAGAGACTAGAAAAAAGATCGATAGAAAAAAAGAGAAACAAGAGGCAAAGCGCAAGGAACAAGAGGCAAAGCGCGAGGAACAAGAGGCAAAGCGCAAAGAAGAACGAGAGGCCAAGCGTGAGGAACAAGAGGCAAAGCGCAAGGAACAAGAGGCAAAGCGCGAGAAAGAACGAGAGGCCAAGCGTGAGGAAGAACAAGCGAGGAGGAAGATAAAAACCGAGAACCAACGGGCAGAATTTAAAAACTGCCTGACAAAATATTTCGAATGTATTTTTTCAAATCTTGAGGATGATGCTAGGAATGGTCAGTATTCCAAAATTATTTATTCCATGAATGAATATTATTCTGATTGCTTCAATATTGCAGCTGGAATATGTCCTCTGATTTTTGATTTTCGGTATTTTCCTTTTCCTCTCCGATGTTATACCAGATTAGATTCTTATGATTCTATCCAAAGTATGTTTTCACATTTGGAATATGAAGAGATTATCAATATTATCAAGGAAGTAGTTGAGGAACTAAAACAAGATATTAATATTAAATATGTGAAGAAAAGTCACAAATATTATGGAGAATGGCAAATAGAAGCTAATTGGGAATAAATTATAAAAAATTGATGGCCATAATGTCCAAGACAAAAGTAAAATCATGTACTATCAAATCATGCTGATACATGCTGCCCTTGTAGCCAGATGGTGTTTGTTTGTTTTTATGCCATTTTTTTGGCCTTTCGAATCATTTTGGTTCATTGCCAATTATTTGTTGATCTTACCATTGATTGATTTTTTTGGCAATCTATTCATGTTTATGATATGTGGAACATATTGTCTAGATAAAGAAGGCGATAAAAAAGATGGCATCATGAAACTGCCGAATGGGTCCAAAATTTTGACATCCTTGTTGGTCAATCTGTTTGTCACTTTCATTTGTTATTACAATTGGACAGGGTCTGAGATATGGATTCCATCTCTACTCCATTTGGGAATCAATCTTTTGGAACAAACTGATTGTGTGACCACATATTATCAGAAAAAAATTGATTGGTATTTCTGATAATAGATTTATAAAATGTCGGAACAGCCTCATAAAAAGCAAAAATTAAATCCTCCAGAAGAAGATAATGACCCTAGTTGTTTTGGATGTCAGTACGATGCTCCTAGTCAAATAGACCATATGGGTTATGGAGGTTGTTTGTTTCTTTCACCAGAATATTATCAACTTCCGCGTCCAGTATTTGCCGAATATGAAGAGGAGGAAGTAGCTTAGTACAATTCTACTAAATCTTTTGCACTCAACTGATTGGCAAATATTTGTTACTTCTTTTAATTATAATAATATTTCCATATTTTTCTTTGGAGATGTGTCCATTCATTTTGGACAACATATTTAGGTTTGCATAGATTAATATTGTATCTACATCTTTCTCCGCACTTTTTTGTATCAGTACAAATTCCATCAGATTTATCTTTATCTGAACATAAAATACCACAATTTTGGCATGGTTTTTGGCAACCAAATCCTTGGAGACAAGATCTATATTGTTGATTCAATTCAGATTTGTTGTTATTTCCACAACGAGAACATTCCATTTTGCAACCATATTTATTTCTACAACTTTTGAATAAAAAATAATTATCTAATTGGTCAAACGTAGAATTACCGCACCATAAACATTTTTCTACACCACCTAATTTATGGAAATGGATTAGGACAAATTTATGAAAATTGTAAATAATGAATAAAAGGACACCGATCATCAAACCGATCATCAAAATAAACACGATACAAATGAAACAACATACGATGATTAGCAAGACTAATAAAAATTCTACTAGAATCATTTATCTCACTAGTATAGAAAGAACGCATCAATTTTTTTTATAATAGTATTCCCATATTTTTCTTTGGAGATGTGTCCATTCATTTTGAACAACATATTTAGGTTTGCATAGATTAATATTGTATCTACATCTTTCTCCGCACCTACTTGTACCAGTACAAATTTCTAGAAATTTATGAGTACCAAAAATTCCACATTTGTGACATGGTTTTTGGCAACCAAATCCATGGAGGCAAGATCTATATTGTTGATTCAATTCAGATTTGTTACGATTTCCGCAACGAAAACATTCCATTTTGCAACCATATTTATTCCGACAAGATTTGAAAATCCGACAAGATTTGAAAATCGCGTGGCAATCCAATTGAGACACATTTGAATTACCGCACCACAAACATTCTCTTCCTCCATCAATTAATCTATTTCCATAAATTTGGAAGAAACGTAGCAGATGGTAAATAATAAATACTTCGGCAATAACCCAAAAAATAAGAATCG
>SDBT01018346.1_pt1 | contig 11001 bp, 4 predicted proteins | sample 2277101 | NCBI WGS metagenome assembly SDBT01 (sample SAMN10404973, study PRJNA504765) | marine sediment metagenome | isolation source: marine sediment core GS10_PC15, 103 cmbsf | place: Arctic Ocean: Southern Knipovich Ridge | collected 2010 | reverse complement strand
CCAATGCCTCGGCCAATTGCCCTTCCGATCGCAGCAGAACACCGTAGCGATATCGCAGATCGGCGTGATTGGGATTGCTCGCAACCTCTTCGCCATGCCGGATGATTTGTTTGTGCAGCAGATCGTCGTTATCGAGTTCGATCTCGGCGACGGGCAGGATTTCGGTGGGCTCAAAGTTCTTGATGAACTCATCTGCAAGCGAAGCCTTCAGTTGCAGCCGAGCCATTTCCGTAAGCAGCAGCGTACTGTTTGGTTCGACGGTGGCGGCGAGGTCAAAACTGTTCATCGCCTCTGCGGTTCTTCCGGCAGCGGCCTGCGCCACACCGATCCCGATGTAGTTCACCAGGACACGATCGTTCAGTTCGCATGCACTGTGGAACGTCTCGGCCGCTTCTTCCCATCTTCCGTTCAACAGGTGATGGGCCCCAAGCTTCACCTTGGCTTCGAGGTAGTTCGGCTGAAGATCCAGGGCAATCTGATAGTGATTCAACGTTGCCTCGTCGTCGCCGGACTGGCTGTAAAGATCGGCCAGTCTTACGTGAAGATCGGCGAACTCGCCCTGCTGTTCTATGAGTGTGTGCAACCGCTCGATCGCTTCACGGATCATTCCATCTGCAACCAGCGATTCGACTTCGTCATCGGCGAGGGCCCAGTTTTCCGGCTCCATTGCGATGGCGTTTTCAAATTCCTCGACAGCCTTGTCGAACGAACCGTCCCTATGGTACAGGTGCGCCAGCGCGGTGCGCAGTTGAGTTTTTTCCGGCTCGGCGTCGCGCAGGAACTGATATTGTTCAATTGCAGTCTCTGCATCATCCAGAAGCGTTGCTATGGCGGCCAGCCGCTCGCGGGCAGGTGCAAAGTAGGGTTCGGCGGCTATCGTATCGCGGTAATACTCTGCCGCATCCAGTGGTTGGCGGAGTTTTTCGAGGCAAAAGCCCATCGCAAAGAGAACCGCCGGCTCACCGGTATGGGTCTGGTTGGCGATCTGGAGGTGATCCAACGCCTCCTTACTCTTGCCTTCCTGATCGTATGCCGACGCCAGGGCAAGCCTGGCTGCAAGATAGTCGCTCTTGTACTTGCAAGCCTCAGAAAGATGTTCGATGGCTTCAGGCATTTGCATTGACCGCAGATAGGCCAGGCCAAGTTGGAACCGAATGTCCGGCCAATCCGGATGCTGCTGGCAACAGTCTTCGAGTTGCGAAAGACTCTGCGACGGTGGCGACCAGAAGTGTCGATCCAGCAGATCGCTGAGATCGTTGTCCAGTCCGCGTCCCAGTATTTCCAGTAAGTAGCTCACATTTCCTCCAATTACGCGGCAAGCCTCGCCAGCGCGTTTTCAGCTTTAACATATTCAGGATTCAGTTTCAGTGCCCTCTCGAAGTGCTGCACGGCATCTTCAGGCTTATTGGTCTTCTGGAGCATCTGACCGGCGAGAAAATGAACATCCGCCCAGTCTCCGCCAAGCGATATCCCCAACTGCAGATTCCCGGCAGCTTCGTGGCAATTACCGTTCAATGCATGGAGGCGTCCCAGATGCACAATAGCGTTCAGATAGCTCGGATTGATCGCCACCGCCCTGTTGGCTCGGTCGATTGCTTCATCGATCCGTCCCAGGCGCAGCAGCACCTTGGAGAGTTGATAGTTCAAGTCCGCATAAGCGGGGTGCTTTGCCAGGGCGCATTGAAGCACCTCTGCCAGAAGTCCGAATATCATCTGATCCGCATCGGTTCGGGCCAGTGCGAGAAATGCTTCAATGAACTCGGGCTCATTGCATACGCAAGCGGCCAATTGCTGCATTTCCGATCCGCCAGTAGCTTGTGCAGCGTCGGGAAGGCGAAGCGAGACAGCGTATCCCTGCTGATGAGCGGCTTTGGCGGCAAGTGCAAGATGATGCGCGTAAACCAGATCCCCAGGGCTCAATTCGTATGCCCGCTGAAAGGATCTCAGTGCGGCAGTTACGTCGCTCTCAGCCGCCGCTGCCAGCGCCAGGTTGTAATGTGCCGTCGCATTTGCGCGATCTGCCTGGATAGCCTCTTGCAGCGATACCCTTGCCTGGGAGTACCGCCCTTCTGCTGCGTGGAAGAGGCCAAGTTGCATGTGAAGCATTGAATCGTCGCCACACCTGCGCAGGGCGGCGCCGATGGTCATATACGAACCTGGACGATTGCCGTCGCGCCACTGGGCCATCGCAAGCCTGCGATGCATCTGCGGGTCGTCAGGATCAAGAGCAACTGCTTTTTCCATTTCTCGCACGCAGGATGAATATCTATCCGTCGATGCGTACAGTGATGCCAGGTAGGCAGCCAATTCGCCGCTTCTTCCAACTGTTTCGACGGCGGCGTGCAGATGGCTTTCGGCAGCGTGGAAGTTTCCGGCTGCCATGAATTCGATGCCTGAGGCTTGATGGCACTTGCCACAGTAGAACTTCGCAAGCCTGCTAAAGAGGCCTGGCGAGTGACTGAGCGGGGTCAGCAGTTCCAGGGCATCGGCGTAACGCCCCTGCTCGTACAAGGATAAACCATGATTGTAGTTATCTGTCTGTGACATAGGCGTAAGACTAAGCCTCCATGTGTCTTATCGGTATGGTCACAGGCTCGGTGAAGTAAGCTTCCCCAAGATAATCCCCTTTATGACCTGACTCTGGCGCGCAAAAAGCAGCCACAGCAGGGCGAAAGACCCGACTGCGGCTGGCGAAAGTGATTAAAGCTCGTTACCTATTTCTGTTCAGGCAGTTGTGCATGCTCATGATACTCATAGAACGTATCGTAGCTCTTGCGCAGATAGCCTCCGGCTGTTACCCTAACACCGTTGAGCACCGAACCAATGATGTGTCCGCCTACTCGCATCAGCATGTCTCGCGTCCTCTGGACGATTCCGTGGGTGTTGACCCCGGCTCGGATCGTCAGAATAACACCGTCGACAAGAGTGCTCAGCACCGCAGAATCGGTCACGACCAGACACGGCGCACCGTCCAGCAACACCTGATCGTATTGCTGAACCATCTCGTCCAGATGGACCCGCATCTCCTGTGAACCGAGAAGTTCGGCTGGATTCGGTGGAAGAATTCCCGCAGCCAGGACGTGCAGATTGGGATTCACCTCATGCACCAGATCTCGCCATTGGGCCTGCCCGACAAGTGCACTGCTCAGACCGCCTGGCGGGCAATCCGGGAACAGCGACGAAATCCCCGGTTGGCGGAAATTCGTATCGACAACCAGGACCCTGCGTCCACCGCTTGATATCGCTCCGGCGAGGTTCATGGTGACGGTTGTCCTTCCGTCTTCGGGCAGCGGCGAGGTGATCAGCACGCTTCGCCTCTGGCTTTCCGGACCGCTAAACAGCAGGCAGGTTCGTATCTGTCTGAAGGCCTCTCCCATGAGAGAACCCGGATTGGACAGGAACGCCAGACGAAGATCGTCAATTTCCTCTTCCAGGTCTTCGGCATGCGGGACCATTCCAAGCATCGGCAAATCCATACGCCGTGAAATATCGGAGGGATTCTTGATCGACGTATCGACAAATTCAATCAGGAAAGCCAGTCCAAACCCACATGCCAAGCCAAGAACGATCCCCAGGGGAAGCATCATGCGCCATCTCGGCCTTGATATTATTCTGGGAGTGGTTGCACTGCTGCGCAACATCACTTGCTGTTCTTTGCTTACGCGGACCCTCAGACCCAGCAGGGTATCTGAGATTTGCTTGAGGCGCAAAGACAGATCTTTTCGCTCGGCATCGAGTTGATCGATCTTGGCCGTTGTGCTCTGCAGTTCCTGGACCCTCGTATTGGCCTGACGGAACGTCTCTCTGATTTCACTGAGTTGGCGAAAAAGTGCCATGCGTTCAGCTTCTCTTTTGGCCCTGAGGAAGCCTATCGACCGCTCCGTGATTAGTTTTTCGCGAGCCTCTATTTCGACCTTCATGCTTTTGAGGTTGCTTTCATAAGCTCGTACTTCGCGGTGGTCGTCGCCGAATTTCGTGTGGAGGCTGTCCAGCCTCACCATGATATTAGTTTCCGAGGCGCGAAGCGACCTCAGTGACTGATCCATTTCCAGAGCCCGCACGACGTCAGGAGCGGAGCCCAGTGTGCCTGACTCTTCCTGTTGAAGAAATGCCAGGTAGGCCGTATCGGCCTGGGTGTAATACAATTGATGCTGCATCAATTGGGCTGTCAGCAACTCGAGCTGGATCTGGAGAGTACCACGTCTTTGGTTTAGGTCCGAAACACCGACAGTTGTGCTGCGTGCGGCGAGAATGTCCGCGTTGACACGCTGGCGCCGGGTCTCAAGCACTTTGCGTTCATTGTCGAGACTCTCCATTTCAATCCGGCGTCCTCGACTGACGTTTTCGCGGCTGTCTGCGACAAATTCTCGTGCGACTGCGTTTACGATCTCAGCCAGTTGTACCCTTTGGTCCCTCGTCGGCGCCGTTGCGGTCATCGAAAGCTTAATAAAATTCGTACTGGCTACGGGCGAGACGCTCAGCACTTTGATGAGTTCCTCTACTGCGTCAGCTTCGTCTGTCTTTCTGAACCATTCTGTCTTTCTAATCTCCTTGGTTTCCAGTGCGCGGTTGAGCACAGGCTGGGACAGAACCATCTGGGCATGCGACATGACGAGGCCTTGCATGATGGCCTTGCTGTAAAGACGATCTGAACTGCCCAGTGTTCCCTCTGCCGGTGGCGAGACCAATAGGTAGGCGACGGCAGTGTACATGGGCGCATAAATGTACCAGACAAGTGTCACGGCCATGACCAAAGATATAACAGTGACTGACGTTATGATGATCATCCACATCCGTTTTCGCAGAATACGAAGGATGTCTTTCCCCGTAATTCCTGCACCGCCTTGCCCTGTAGCCCTGAATGCCTGCATGCCTGTGTGTGGTCTTGCGACAGGCTGGTGCCGGGCTATCTGCGGAACCTGATTTCTAGTTGTCGCCATATCCATAGTTTACTCCTCGCCAGTCAGCTTTTTCCGGACTCGCTCAAGAGCTTCATGAAGCGTCTCTTTGAGAGAATCATCGGACTCATCGCCGAGAAGTTCAGTGCCTCGGCGGTACTCCCGATCAGCTGCGTTAAGACGTCCTTTCTGTTCGAGGACCCACCCAAGATGGTATCTGACAACTGCAAGGTTCGGGGCAACTGCGACCGCCTTGTCGAGTTGTTGCTCTGCATCGAGAAGTTTACCGGCCTTGGCCAGCGACCACCCGTAAGTGTCCCGGACGTTTCCGTTGCCCGGTTGTGCCTGCACGACGCGTTTTGCATACGGCAGGGCCTTTCTTGGCTGATCCAGATCTTCGGTATACAGGTAGGCCAGATTGTTCAGTATTGTGAGATCGTCCGGGAGTATCTTGAGGGCAGCCAGATAAGCTTTCTCTGCCTGGTCAGATTGACCCATCGCCTGATAAGTCCTTCCGAGGCTCCGCTGGATCATAGCTGTCCATCGTTCATCAGTTGTCAATTGCATCGCACGGCGATAGCTGTCAACAGACTTGGAATAGTTCTTGTTATTGAGGTGAAGATCGGCAATGAGTTGGCGAATCTGCCAGTCACCCGAGCGAATTGATTTCGCCCATGTCTCCAGTTTTTCGATCGCCTCCTCGTTGCCGTAAGCCTTCTGTACTTGCACTGCCACATAGTTAAGAGCCTCCGGCTGGGCTTTACTGACGGCGTCAGCAAACAGTTGCTCTGCTTCTGCCGGTTGATTCTGGGCAGCCAGCGCCCGAGCCTGGACCGCCATGGCCTGAGAACCAAACCCCGGCCTCTGAGTATAATTCCTGGCGATCGCAATGGCCTTTTGGGTTTGGCCGGCGTCGATCAGAATTTCCAGGTAAAGCATAACGGCAGCCCTGTTCTGCATATCCTGGCTGACTGCCTCGCCCAGCACTCCAATCGCCCTGTCTCTATTTCCGCGAGCCAGTTCCATTCTCGCTGCGTAGATTTTATATATGGTTTCCCTGGGAGCACGCTGGATCGACTGTTGCAGAAGCGGTTCCATGAGGGTCCATTTTCGCTCTGCCAGATACAGGCCAAGCACTCTCACGATGGCCTGTTTGGTATTGGGGTATTTTCGCAGAATATCGGCGTAGATAATCAGGGCATCGTCGATATTGCCCATCTGCGTCAGCAGTGCCGCAAGCTGCATCGAGATACCGAGAGTATCGGATATCTGCCTTGCCGCTTCCATGTCCTTCCTGGCTTCGGGAAAGTTTCCAGCCGTCCGGTGGATGCCTGATCTGGCGAACATCGCTTGATACGAATTTGAATCCTGCTCAATTGCTCTGGTGAGCCATTGCTCCGCCTGCTCGTAACGTTCCTGGCGGCCCATCGATATGCCTTTGAGGATAAGCATATCGATATCATCCGGGTTTTCAACAAAGGCCTTGTCCATGAGCCCGTCTGCTTCATCGTATTGTTTAGATTCGATGAGGAAGTTTATGAGGCTCCTTCGCATAATCTTGTCATCCGGATTCAATTCCAGAGACTTTCTGGCAGTTTCAACGGCTTTGTTCCACTGTCTCTGCTTGGAGTAGAAACTGGCCATGGCCCGATAACCGCGCTGGTCCTGCGGTCCTTCCATTATGGCTTTCTCAAACGCACCCTCTGCTGCAACGACATCATATTCGATAAGGAATTGACCATAGAGCATCCAAGCCGCAACTCTGTCTTCGGTTACAGAAAGCAGTTTCGTCAAAACATTATTGCCTTCTGCAAAACGGCCTTGCGATCCGTAGTATGTCAGCAGAATGCGGGCAGTCGCGAGCTTATTGGCCTTGGGATCATTCCATATCTTGAGGAACATCTGCTCTGCCTTTGCGTGCTGATTTGCTCGTATATAGAGCTGCCCAAGCATGTATATATTGGAGAGGTCACCAGGATTGGCTTCCAGTATCTCCAGACGTTTGGGAATAATCATTTCAGGCGCGGCGGTGGCCTGGATTGTCTCCAGGTACATTCGTCGCACGTACGTATTCTCAGGGGCAAGCCTGTAAGCCTTTTCCACCCAGCGAGTGGCGTGTTCGGTCTTTCTCTGCGCGGTTGTAGCTTTGATCATGCCGATAACGGCATTGGTGAAAGTCGGATCGTCCTCGATCAATCCACCGTACACCTCTTCGGCCTCTTGAGGCTTATTGGCTTCCATGTACGCAAGGCCGAGCCTCATCTTCGCCTGCTTCGATGCGGGGAATTCTTCGACGAGCTTGATCAGCAATTCTATTGCTTCATCGAACCGCTTGCGTGCCATTGCAAGATTGGCTTTAAAGTAGGCACCTTCGACACCGTCGGCATTGATTGCCTCGGCTCGGACGATCATCTTATCGGCCATCTCCCAATCTTCGCCGACTAATGCGTAACGGAACAGCGATCCGACGACCGTTCGATCATTGGGATCAATTTCTTCAGCTATGCGAAGCTGCGCCAGGTATTCCACCCGCATTTTGTTCGCTGCATATATCCCGGCTTTTGCCATCGCCCTTTGCATTGGATCTTCGTTCTCATCAACTATCTCCAACCATCGTTCGATTCTTTTTTGGCGATCAGGCTCTTCAACAAGAATTTTGAACCGCCGAAGCACTCTGCTGTCCGGCTGAAGAGCGATAGCCTTGTCGAGCAACTCGACCCCTTTGGCCTGTTCGTCTCTCATCAGGTACATCTTGTATAGTTGAGATACGAACTGAATATTAGCGGGCTGCCGCTCGTGCAGTTCGGACATCAGAGCGAAGGCCTTGTCTTTCTCGTCGTTTGCCCACAGATTTAATGCGTGCCTGATCATTCTGCGGACGACCGTGGGATCCGATAAATTCAGATCCACGGGTAACTGCATGGCTCGACCTCTAAGGACGTCCAACTCTGCAAGGAGCGTCCTTGCCGCCTCTGCCATCGTAGGCATAGCCGTCTTGGTCAACGCAAACACCTGATTCAAGCGCATTGTGGCTTTATCATACTCGTGGTATTGCATCTCCAGCTGCGCCTTTGCCAGCAGGAGTACTGGATTCGAGCCATACGCCGGTGTGCTCAGGTACCTATCGACGAGGGTTTCGGCTTTACCGGGCATTCTGACGACATACAACTTAATCAGAATGACGGCCGTCTGCAGATCTTGACCCTTGAAACCGGCGTCGGCTTTTTCCAGTAATTCCGTGCCACGTCTCCGATCTCCGGCGTGCAATGCAAGCCTGCCTGCGGTCTTGGCTGCCATCGGACCATCCGGATCGCGCTGTTCGATTATCGCCAGCGACCCGGTCGCTTCAGTAATAAGCTCTTTGCGCTGCGAGGGATCAGATTCGGCCTTATTCAACAGCATGTTGGCTAGCAGATAGTGCAGCCGCGTCTCATTGTTTTCCAGTTCGGTCCTATGCTCACTCGACGCGCCTTCGGTAAGGGCAGTTGCGAGTAATCCGCCCACTGACGCCAGCCCATCCCGAATAGACTCGATGGCCTTTTCAGGCTGGCGACTTTGCCGGTATATACTGGACATCACTCGGTAGATTTCCATCTTTCCGGCATCGACCAACTTTGCAGCCTGAAGCGCCTCCAACGCCAGATCGTATTCCTTCCGCTTCAAGTGGAAGTTGGACTTGGCCAAGTGGCCTGCAATGTCGTTCGGATCTGCGGCAATCGCCTGATCTATCTGGGATTTTGCCTCTTCATCGCGCCCGGACTGACTAAGAACAATCGAGTAGGCCACGCGCAAGGCAACGCTGTCGGGAATCTTGCCGATCGCCTCGAGAAGGAGCGGTTCGACCTGATCGGAATCGCCCATCCTGTGATAGAATCCGATCAACTCCAACCAGTAGTCCGACTCGCCCGGGTTCAGTTCAATAGCCTTCATAAAGTCGTCGATGGCAGGCTGCTTGAAACGCAAGGGGGACGTCTCGGCCAATCTCGACTTGGCATGGCCGCGTCTTCTGTATGCCTCATGATCGTCCGGAACGATTTCCAGCAGCTTGTCAGCCTGCTCTATGTAGGCTGTCCAACTCCTGAACTTCCACATCATTTCGGCAAGACTTCTGCGTGCCTTTTCGAAGTCCGGATCACGCAGCAAAGCCACCCGGAGTTGCTCGCGGGCGTAGCTTATCTTCTCCCTCACCTCAGTTGCGGGCAGGTTGGGCAGTTCCTCTATCATGGTCAATTGAAGCTCGGCAAACTCGTAGCGAAACTCCGGCCTGGGGTCCGTCATAATAGCTTTCCCCCACAGACGCCCTGCTTCGCCGTACTGCTGGTTTTCCATGGCCTCGCGAGCGAGCGCGGCGTAGGCATCAGGATCTTGTGGGAATATCACCTTAACGAGCGATCCGGCAGCCACTGCCATTACAACCATGCCCATAAGAACGAGCAGAACCACCACACGCTTGTTGACTTTTTTTCGCTTTGCCATGTTCTGACCTTTGGGAATAAGGGCTACCGATACATAGCCCGCATGTAATCAATCATCTTTGCTGTGCGGCCGCACCGGCGGCTTTAACATCCTCCGGTGTCGGAAACGCAGCAGTAATAGTCGGCATCAGATAGCTGATGAACTCTTCAGCAGCCTTGTCGAATCTGGCTACATCGGTCACATCCGCGCCATACGGTCCGAATTGTATTTTGGAGAAGTAGCAATACTTGACCCGCGGATCGGTCAGTCCGGCCCGAACATTAGTCCACTGCGGCTCGGGCTTGCCGTTCAGGCTGAAGATGTAATACTCCGAAACTTGGCGCACGCTCATTCCGTCTCGCGTCGGTAATTCGAAGCGGGCCCGCATCCACTCGACCGGCTCGGACCAGAGTCCCTTTGCTTTAGGCGTGTGCAGCGCGACCGTTTTCGATCCCAGGGACACTGCTCCGGCGGCTTGGAAACATCGCTCCGGTACGTGCGGAACGGTGTCGAGTCCACCAGTATAGTAGTAGATATCTATGCGCCAATACCGCATCTGGTGTCCAGGAGGCTTGGTGTTGTCGCGATAGATACGGGTGATGAACCAGTTACTTTTGCGATCGTCAACACGCTTCTTATCGTACTTGGTTCCGATGCCTAGCGAGTCCATGACGTCCTCAGTAATGAGTATTTCGCCATCAGGGACACCGTCGGGTTCGGAGTTAAACTCCCCGTCTGGAACCAGTTCAAACCGGCCGCCGAATACCTCCGGGAAATTCTCCCATCGGAACGTGTCCGGATTCACCATCACGTGCTCTGGCCAGGCAACAGCTTCTTTTTGCGTAACGAATTTCAACACCGCCAGCGCATAAGGCCACCCGATTGCGGTAACCAGCAAGATTCCGGCAGCTATCGCGAAGTGCACCCATCCTGCGGTGGAGTTGGGCTTTGCAGCGGAGTTGTCTTTGCCGTCAGTCATGCTTGAACACCTTCGGTCGAACTGTCTGGCGTATCGGAATCTTCCGGCTCGTCGTCGACTTCCACGAAGAGGCGCTGAAGGAGCGCGGAAAGCCCCCAGAACATCAGTATCGCCGGGCCAAGCATCAGCATTCCGGTGAACTCATGCATAAACTTCTGTCCAAATTGGGGCTGGTCGATAACGAACATAGTGCAGGTTATTATTACGCGAATGACGTTACAAAGGATCGCTATAGGTCCTGCCGCCAACGCCAGAATTACTCTCTGCCAGACAGGTCTGTTTTCCAGATAGGCCCAGGCCACACCCAGCGACAGATACGCCATCAGCGATCGTACCCCGCTGCACGCTTCGGCGACTGTCAACGGGTGCTTGACACCGGTTAGCGAAGTAATCTTCAAGCTGCTGGCAGAAACCTCGATCTCCACGCCACAGAACATCAGGACGTTAGCGGACACCATTGCCGCCAATTCCTGCAGTGGTAATGCGATGCGTTCGTAGAGCATCGTCGGCAGCGGCATGGCGAAGGTCAAAAACAGAATCGGCAGCCACGTGACTTTGATGATCTGCCATCCACCGAGATACAGCACCAGGGAAAACAGCAACGTCACGATTCCAAGATGGCAGAACCAGTAAGTCCTGATCGGATAAAATGATACTGTGATGCCTATT
>SDBT01018345.1_pt1 | contig 11001 bp, 16 predicted proteins | sample 2277101 | NCBI WGS metagenome assembly SDBT01 (sample SAMN10404973, study PRJNA504765) | marine sediment metagenome | isolation source: marine sediment core GS10_PC15, 103 cmbsf | place: Arctic Ocean: Southern Knipovich Ridge | collected 2010 | reverse complement strand
TATTAATTTTAAATCTTTCAACTAAAATATTTAAACTTAGAATTTATTGATAAATTATCATTGATTTGTTTAAATCAATAAGAATTTGAGGAATCTATAGCATAAATGAATTCATTAATCAAGCTTATTCAAAAAGGAAAAATCCCGTTACATCAATTTATGGATATGGACACAATTAATTGGATAAAGGAAAATAAACCTTCCTTTAATATTAGCACCTCATTTAAAATTAACCTCAAATCCGAAATCGCTGAGTATATTTCAGAGATAAATAATTATGTTCCAAGTCTAGATTGGTTTTTAATTTTGAAGAAGAAAGATACAATTCACGGTATGAGACACATTTTAAGAGTTGTTTTTAATTCTTTACTTCTTGTCTCGTTAAGTGATATTAAAGCTCCAAATCTTCTCAAAACTTCCCTTATTGCAGCATCTTTACATGATCTCAGACGTCAGAATGATTTGAGAGATCTTAATCATGGAAAAAGGGCAGCAAAATGGTTTATTAAAAATATATCTTTAATAGAAGATCAATATACCACCCAACTAACTCAAGCAGAAATTGATGAAATATATTATGCTATTTATTTCCACGATTTACCATATAAAAAAATAGTAGAAAATAAATTTTATAAAGATTATAAAACTTTAACCGATATTCTTAAGACAGCCGACGCTTTAGATAGATATAGATTACCAAGTCTTAGATTATGGTTTAAAGACAAATTAGTCTTTATTATTCCACCCGACTGTTTAAAATTTATAGCATATCAATTGGTAATTTTTAGTGAAATTAAATATTTAAATGGTGGAAATAATGTTTATAGTGTTTTAGAAGCCATAAAGGAAATAAATAAATTATATTTGTAGTTCCTTGATGAATTTTGTGGAGCAACAGGAAACAAAATAAATAACTTAATTTAGAATTTATATTTTCGATCTCGTATATTTTCAATGATATCCTTTGTCATTGGCACGTATTCTGACTCACCCTGTAAAGAATTATTTTAGAAATTCAAGAATGGTTTTAGCAACTATTTCAGTTTCTTGTGAGAAGATTGCATGGCCACTGTTATCGAAAAAGGATAATTTTGCTCCAGGTATTAATTTAGCTAATACTTCAGCGTTTTTCGGTGGGACTAGAAGATCTTTCTTACCTTGTACGATTAATGTAGGAGTATTCACTTTTTTAAGCCTTCTATGGGCATTGAATTTCATTGCAGCTCCTAGTTGCCTTTGAAAACTGAAATCTGGTATGGGATTTTTCAGAATAGTTTGAATTTCTCTTTCTATAATATTAGGGTTATTTTTTATAAACTCTTCAGTAAAAGTAAGTTGGATAGTTTGCTCAGCTTTCTCATCAAGCGTGATTCCTTCTGCCTCATTCATGAGAGTTTCCACTACTTCAGGTGAAGGTGCTATAGCTTTATATCCTCCACAGTTTGTGCCACACAGAACAAGTTTTTCAACCCTTTCATGATAATTAAGAACAATTTCTTGGGCAATCATTCCACCCATCGAAAGTCCAAGCAGATTTGCCCGTTCAATGTCTAAAACATCCATTAAACCAATCGTATCTCTAGCAAACATTTCAATTGAATACTCAATGTCGGGTTTATCAGTTCTCCCTGCACCCCTGTTATCGAAAATGATAGTTTTCAAATTTTTAGACATTTCGTCTAAGAACTCTGGATCCCACCAATCAATATTAGAGCCTAAACCCCGTATTATTACTAACGGAAATCCATCTCCGTGAATTTCATAATATATATTTATATCATTAACTTTAACCTTAGGCAATTTAACTAAACCTCGAAATATCTTACTATTTAATTAAAACTATATTTATAGAAGAAAATCTCTACCAAAAAATAAGGAAATTTCTCTTATTGCCGAATCCTCAGAATCTGAGGCGTGAACCATATTTTCGGTGACAGACTTTACGGGGTTTTCCTTAAAATCTCCCCGAATGGTGCCGGACTCGGCTTCAGTGGGATCAGTTGCACCAACTATTTTCCTCACAAAGGGAATCACACTATTTTTTTCTAAAACCATTGCAATGGAATGGCCTGATGTAATAAAAGATATAAGGTTATCGTAGAAATTCTTTCCTTTATGTTCAACATAATGTTCCTCAGCAAGTGCTTTTGAAACGTTCAACAATTTGATTGCTACTATATTAATACCTGAATTTTCAAACCGATCAATTATTTTTCCAACAAATTTCCTTCTTACAGCATCTGGTTTAATCATAACGAATGTACGGTTCATAGGCTTTACCTCTAATCTAAAAATTGTTCTATTTCTTCTCGTGAATAATCCAGTGTTTTTGTTGAATCCACATCCTGAATCAATCCTTTTTTTTCATAAAATTTAATTATGGACTTGGAATTGTCTTCATAAGTTTGTAATCGAGTTTTGATTGTTTCTTCATTATCATCTGATCGTTGTTCAAATTTAAGATCTGCCTCGCAATTGTCACATTTGCCTTCAATTTTAGGTTTAGTAGCTTCAAAGAATTTATTGTAGGTGAATCCGCACTCGTTACACGCATACCTCCCGAGGATTCTTTTGATTAAAACATCTATATCTACCGTTAAAAGAATTACCTTATCTATATTTATAATCTTATCTAAAGCTTCAGTTTGGGAAATAGTGCGAGGAAATCCGTCAAGAATAAATCCTTCTTTTTTAACATCATCTTTATTAAGTCTATCACTCACCATGTCAATAACAACATCGTCAGGGACTAATTTCCCAGCATCCATGTAAGATTTAGCTTTCATTCCTAATGGTGTTCCCTCCTTTATATTAAATCTAAATATATCACCGGTACTAATATGAGCAATATTTGGGTAAATATGCTTAATTCGACCAGCAAAGGTTCCTTTGCCAGATCCAGGTGCACCAAACAAAATTATTCTCTTCATAGCTTAAACTCATTACTGATTATTATTAAAATTTTATTAAATATTTTAAGTATTTAAAATGTCTTATTTATTAAAATTATGTGATTGATTTCATGTTTAGTTAAAAAAATAAGTATTGATTTGAAGATGCTTAGCAAAATTTAAAAATTGTTAGCAATAATATAAAAATATGACAATTGTAAATATAACTAATCATGGCAGAATTACAATTCCATCTGAAATAAGAAAAAAGTACGGATGGAAAGATGGAGATAAAGTGATAATTATCGACCATCCATTAGAAGGTATAAAAATATTACCACATCTCTCAGAAACGGAACTATTATCAATATTAGATATGGAAACGAGTATCAAGATAATTGAAGAAATCTCTAAAGAACGCAAACAAGAGATAGAAAAAGAGAAAGAGAAACTCTACCAGAGGCAGTTTTAATGAATAATACAATTTTTCTTGATACTGGTGTAATTAGTTTATATCATAGTAAACATAAAGAAATACTCAAAGAGATCAACACTAAAAAGAAGAATCAATACAGTTTTATTTCATCGGAATTGAATTACGTTGAGTTTTTCAATCATTTATGTAGAGAAAAAGGAAAAATCAATGCTCAAATTATAATGGAAAATCTACGGAAAGGAAATATTTTTGATTTTATACCCGTTAGTGAGAAAATATCAATATTGGCTGGAGAACTTAAATGTATATATAATTTCCTTTCAATGGTAGATGCAATTATAATTGCTGAAGCACTAGCTCGAAAAATATTTATTTATACTACAGAGACTCACTTTAAAAATATAAATAATCTTAAGGTTAAGAAATTCAATTATTAAGATTATATCTTCGTATAACACCGTTTAATGAGATTTTTTTTTATTTCTCTTATAGGAATAGATTTTTTCCAACTTTGTAAGCTTGAGCGACTGAATCTCCAACTTTCCTATAAAAATTATCATTATAATATGTAAAAGGTTGAACTTTTGTTATATCTGGTAATTTATTTGTTAGACATCCTTCGTCTACATATGTTTCTTTGATTTCCCCGATAAACAGATAATGAGTATCTCCGAAATCAACTGTTTTCACCAATTCACAAACATGATTTATGGGGGCTTCCTTAATCAGGGGAGCTGTTTTTAAGTCCTCTCCATAAAAAACTTCAAAAACTTCTGATTTATCAATTTTATTCCCTGATTTAATACCACAATAATCAGTTTTAGCCACCATATTAACTGAAGGTATATTTACGCTGAAACTCTTATTTTCTATAATTCCTTTATTCGTATAATGATTTTTCCCGCTGCTAATAACAAATCTAGGTATTTGATATCCTGTAGTCGAGACATCTGCTATTGTAATAAAGTTTGGTTTCCCATCTACTAATGCACCAATTAATACAACTGATTTGGGTAATAAATAGGGATATTTTTTAATCTTTTTTTTAGTCATTTTTATTTCTTAACAATTTTTTGTATTATTTAAATAATAAGGTTTGTTTGTTTGTTTGTTTGTTTGTTTTTATTCAGTATTAAGGAGAGATTTCTGGTAATTATCTTTTTTGCTTGAATCTCTTGTGAAGTTACCATTATGATTATATCTGCGAGGTCTATAATCACTAGTCATTTAAACCACCATTTTTATAATATAAATTTTAAAGTCAAGAAATTTTAGAGAGACGTGGGATCAAGCAATGACACGGCAAAGATTTCCCATACTGGTTTACTATTTAGATTTACCTTTTGAATAACTCTCTTTAAGATTCGATGATACGTTTCTGGGATATTTTTCACAATATCCACCCGTTCACCCAACCCAACTTGCTCAATCAGCGGAAGACACCACTTTTGGGGCACTTTTGCATATATGGCCTCAATCAATACTAACTTTTGATATAATTCATTTGACTCTTCACCAAATTGATTAATAATTTGATCAATATCTTTCGAAAAGTCATTAAAGGAGTTTGGTTTAAATTTCCTAGATTTTACCTGTTTTTTTAATGGTTCTTTATATTTTACTTCAAATTTTGTAGTAATTTCCTCAGCAAGCCCGCTGAGAATGGATTCGGTGGATGAGCCAAGAGGCATTTGATAATCGATAATTAACACGGAAAAAACAAGCTCTCCTGAGCTGAATCGAGCTTCTAATGATCCAGAACGTATTAACGACACCCCGGCGGGAAAGTCCAACTCTTTGGCAAAATTATTGAGAGCAGTTAAAAATCCAGACATTAATTGATCTTTGTCTATTTCCCCAAAATCCACAATTGAATATTTATACAATAAAATCCCAGCATCTTTCGTAATAATATATACTTGGACGGGATTGAAAATTAATGCTTCTGTCATTTCAATTTACCTGTTATTAATAATTTTAATGAATTAAATTATCTAAATATTAAGAAATTTGCATGTCGTTTTCCTCACACATATTAACTAATATTATTAGAATTTCTATTACCATTTAATCCCTTTGAATTAAAATAAATATTTATTCTTAGGGCACAGAAATAAAACACGATAGGTGCAACGAACCACACGAGATGAGGGAGCAATGTAACTTTATTTCCGTTTATTATAAATAATACAGGATTCCACCACCTAGGAACATACTCCCACAATCCTCCTATAGCTGCTATTGTCTCGATAACTAACGAAGAACACAACCCCCAAGCTAACAAAACACCCAGTTCTCGCCATCGAAATTTAAGTAAGCGTGGAGATTTGCAAGATACATAAACTATTAATACACCTATCATAAGCAATCCACCATCCCATAGCGAATGCAGAAGCGGCTGAAGAATCGGTAAAAGAGGATAAGGATCCGATACAGTAAAAATAGGATCAGAAGAATACTCTGGACCCATAAAATGGAAGCTTAGTTCCCATGTCAATCCTATAAGGACGCCAGTCCAAAACATATACCACACAGAAGGAGAAAAGTGGCCTTTTCGATGCAAATAAAAGAAAAATAAGGGTATGATAATTGCAATTATAATATCAAGAAAAATAAATAAATCATACATAAAAACAGATAGAACTTATAATTTTAAAAATTTTGATTTTTTCAATACTAAGATTTTTCTTCTACCGTCATTAAGAAAAAACCTAGTAGTATGGGAGTCAAAGAGAGTAAAAAAATAAAATACCAAATGAAATAAATATAAACAACATCGGCAAAATGCCAAGGAGCCCACGCCATGTATGATATCATAACACCTAAAAATCCAACCGATAATAACTTAGGGCCACTTTCTTTAGTTTTATACCCATAGAATGCAAAAATATATGACATCGAAAAGCAGATAGGTAACCAAATTGTGTAAAGGAATAGATACATAGTAAATTCTATAGGATTTTCTGAGGGAATTACGAATAAACCTAATATCAACCAAGTAAATCCAAGGATAAGTGTAAGTAGGCCTGGAATTATTTGATATTTTTTATTTTCAGTTATTATTTTTAATAGTCCGTATAATAGTCCGGCAGCCCAAACTATCATACTCCATCTGTACATAAAAAAGTGAAAAGTAGAGAGATTCTCGTTAGCAGCACTAAAACCTAAAGCTCTAAATAGATGAGCTATAAAAGTTATGCTATAAATAAAAAAAGATATGCTCCATATAATCAATGAAGGATTTTTCATTCCAGTTTTAATCCATCTAATAAGTAAAAAGAACCCAATAGACCATAAAAGGATTACAGTGTTTAAAGCAAGACCAAATAGAAAAAAAGTCTTTTCCAACATAGGAATTGGTATCCCATGAGGAAGTGAAATTAAAACATATGTAGAAAATAATCCTATTATTATTAATCCTAAGACATAAATTAAATGTATTTTTTCCATGCTTATTACCAACTTAGTTTTTTGAATTTCTGTATTAACTTTCCCCCCTCAACTTCCGAAACTGATGTATTTTTTAGATTTTCAAAACATTCTAATAGTAGTTCCTTTAATTCTTCCTTTTTTATTTTAATCTCTTTACTATTTATACCCTCATCCTCATAAAAAGCTTTATAAATATCTTGAATTGATTTAATTTTTTCTGAATAATCCAATAAAAGGTCCTGAAATAAGGCACTATCATAATTTTCATCAGTAATAACCGAAAGCATCGCCATCTCAACCTTCCCTCGTCCCCATGTTGATGGAATTTCAAGAAAAACATTTGTTATTTTTACGTTCTCAATTGTAATCTCAAAAAAATGTTCGTCAATATTTAAACTAAAAATATTCCTTGCTTTTTCACGAATATTTTCTGGAATTTCCCCCGGAGAAGAAAAAATTATTTCTGGTCCCAAAATGTTATTGAAATGTAAAAAAATTAGGTGGAAGGTTTCCTTATTCATATTTTTATAATAGAAAAAATAAGTATTTAAACTTTTGAATTATGTCAGAAAAAAATGTGCTAATTAAATAAAAAGTTGAAATTAAACCGATTATTTTGTATAATAAGATTTATCAACGTTTTTTATTAAATATTTAACTTTTTTCTTCTCTTTTAAGCTAAAAAGAATAGCAAAGTTGCGTTTTATAGAAGATCCGTAATAAGAATTTCCAAAAAAGGTTTCGGCAGTTTTTATTACATTTATAAATCTCTTTTTATCTCCTAGATGGAGGTGTATAGAAATATCGTTAATAATAAGCATAGAAGTAGGATTTTGATAAAATTCAGTTAGGATGAAACTTGTCTTTTCATAATTTTTAGACGCATAATCATATAGTTCTTTTTTATTATTAGCGTTTAGTCGTGGCGGGATAATTTCTCCTTCAAAAGTAATGTTATTGCATTTAATACTCTGTGGAAAAAGATCCTCGATTTTACCTCCGATTTTTATATGATTTATAGTACTTAGTTTCGGCGCAAAGTCTAAAATAGAAATTTCTTTTGGATTAATTTTTTTAATTTCTAATAAGTATTGTACAAATTTTGCGGTATAATAAGTTTTTCTTGTATTAGGTTCTCCATATAAAACAGTATGATATCCTATAAAATCATCAAAATCTAACCCATTATGGAACTTCATAAAAAAAAATGTAATTTAGTTTAAATTATTAAAAGTAATCTTCCCAAGTTATACCTGCTCTTCTTAAAATATTTAGCATTAAAAAGCCCAGGATACTGCCGGGAATAGAGCTCAAAGCAAATAGACCCCAGTATATAAAAAGGCCTTCAATACCTCCAAATGGCACAATTAAATACGCAATTGTCCCTCCAATAAATACCGTCCCGAGGGGTTCTGTTAATGCCGCATATTCTACATGATCAGGATAATTTTTTCGGAGGAAATATGCTGTTGTTCCAACAACAACAGCTCCAGAGATGCCACCGTGGAATGCATGAATAGTTCCAATTCCAAAGGAAAACCTTAGAATTGCTATACCTAATGCCGTCACACAAGAAAATGTCATGCCAATTAAAACTCCCGTAATAGCATTTATAAAGTGAGCGAAAGGGTTAATTTTCGTTCCAAATATCGTGAAATAGCCAAAGGGATTAAGAAAACTTAATACAAGTCCAACTGCTATAAAAATACCTGACGTTGCTACTTTTTTAGTTAATGTATTTTGGAATGCTACTTTTTCTTCATTCTTAGCATCAATTTGATCTTGTTCTACTTCATTCATTTTTCTTCAAAACTGTTTTATAATCATTTGAAATTAATCAATTAAATTGATTCATAAATATTTAACTTTTTCTGATTATCAAATATCTTCAAAATTTATTGGATATTAATTATAAGATTAATGAAAGTATTTTAATCTAATAAAGAATTGAGGTTTTATGCTTTAATTATTTTTTGAGGTACTATAGAAATGATAAAAATTGGAGATAAAACAATAAATCCCACAAAAATAATATGCTTAGGAACTAACTATATGGATCATATAGAGGAAACAAAACGAGAAATACCAAAAGAACCCCTTATTTTTCCAAAAACACTAAATTGTCTCGTTAAAAACGGAGAACCGATAGTATATCCAAAATGGTTATTCAATAATCGAAGATTTAATAGAGTCGATTACGAGGCAGAATTAGCTTTTGTAATAAAGGATAGATGTAAATATGTCTCTTCCGATGAGGTATATGACCATATCTTGGGGTATACTGTTTTTAACGATGTTACCGCTAGGAAAATACAAACAAAAGATATCCTTGCCCAAAAACCATGGTTTCGCTCTAAATCTCTTGATACTTTTGGACCAATCGGTCCAAGAATCGTTGATGATATAGAGGACCCTCATGACCTAAATATCGAATTAAAAGTAAACGGAGAAGTAAAACAAGCTTCAAATACAAAGTTTTTATTATTTAAAATTCCCGAAATTGTTGTATTTATTACAAAATTCTTTACAATGGAACCAGGAGATATTATTGCCACAGGAACTCCGGGTGGGATAGGCCCTATTAATCCGGGGGATGTAATAGAAATTACAATCGAACAAATAGGAACACTTACGAATAGAGTGGTTTTAGAAGACTAATTAAAAATACCCGAGAATATAAATAAGTTCAAATGATATCTACAAATAGATTAAAATAGAAAAATTAAAATCTTGAAAACGATGTCCGAAGAAATAAGTGAAGATACTATAAAACGAATTTTTAAGATGATCTCTACGCCTGGAGTAGAAATTGTGGATATTGCTAAAGAGTTAGATATCGATTTTGATATTGTGATGGACATACTATCTAATGAATATTTAAGAAATAACCTTGACTATGGCCGTAGATTATGTTGCAGATTTTAAATTAAAATTTAAAAAAATCGAAATTCTAATATCATTATAGTTTCACTCTTTTCGAACCATATCTTCACTTTCACCAAAAGGTCTAAAATATCCTAACACAAATATTAGTCCAAAAATAAAAATTGACAAATTAAAAAATTGGCTTATGATGTTTAAAGTTAAATTCTCTACTTCAAATGCTAATGCTAAATAGCACAGAGTAAAAAAGATTCCTAAACCGAAAGTGCCGTTATCTTTCAATCTGAAACCAGTAATGTAAAAGAAGGCTAGACCGAATAGGGCTGTTATATAAATATACAGAGTGTATAAAATATAGAGGCTTGTAATTAAGCAAAAGACGAGAATTGCTCCAAATATTATGATTGGAGGATAATAAAGCTTTTCCCATTGATTTGCGTAAGTAATTAAACAAATAGAGAATGTTACCATAAATCCAATTCCGACCGAAAAGAAATTAATCGTTTGGACATCTATACCTACGATTTCTTCATCAAGTATACTTCTAAGGGTAGTACTTTCGTAAAGATTTGTCCAGAATATAGACCACGTAAACGCGATGAAGATCCCAAGCAAAATAAGGCGCAAAATATTCATTTGCCCAATTTCCTTATATTCTTTCCAAAGTTTAATTACGATAATAACCGTCATCAATGGAGCTATAAAAATCCCCATAATATTTCCTGTTGTCTGTATCATAATCCTAAAAGACTCTAATTCTGTCATTATCTTAATTTTATTTCTTTCGAAGAGAGTTTTATAAAGTACATTTTTAAAGTATATTTTTTAATAAAATAACCTACTAATTTAAATATATTTGATAATGACACAAAGGAATTGTCAGTAAATATATATATTTGTTTTTCGGTGTTCTATAGTATATGAGTAAAATAAAACAATTAAAAATTAATTTTAATTATGGCTAAAGTTGAAGTTATTTGCCCTTCTTGCTCAAAAAAGGGTAATATTGAAGTTTCTGAAGAACTGTTAAAGAATGTCACAAGAGGTCTTTTATCAATTAATATCGCAGAGAAAAAGATCTGTCCACATTCATTTATTATATATCTTGATAAGAATTTATTTATTAGAGATTATTTCGTTGTAGATTTTCATATTGAGCTACCAAAATTAATTCCGGAGGAAGAAAGTGAAGTAGAAAAAACTCTACCTGCGGAGATAATAAATTTAGAATTTATTAAGTTTAATTTACCGGCTTCCTTAATGACTTATGTTCTTAGGTCAATTTTTCTTAAGAAGAAAATCTTATTAATTTCAGATCAGATTTTTTCCTATAACCACGCTCTTCATTTCTTCAAAAAT
>SDBT01018344.1_pt1 | contig 11001 bp, 9 predicted proteins | sample 2277101 | NCBI WGS metagenome assembly SDBT01 (sample SAMN10404973, study PRJNA504765) | marine sediment metagenome | isolation source: marine sediment core GS10_PC15, 103 cmbsf | place: Arctic Ocean: Southern Knipovich Ridge | collected 2010 | reverse complement strand
TCTGTAATGTTTTGCATTGGAATCCTGCCAATGGTTCGAATCGGAAAAGCAATCCTGATGATTGCCCGAAGATAAGTCATCAATCAAAAAAACGGAAGATCTCAGATAGTTCTCATGAGGAGTACCGAACAAATATGACGCGCATGATAGGGAGTCCACTAAGTAGTCAACAACAGCAGCAAGTTATTCAATGGCAGCAACAGACCTCACAACAAAATATGCCTAACGCGCGCAGTGGATCAGTATCGCAGTACTCAGTAGGCAATCAACAACCTATCCAGCAAAATCAAAATGCAGGCGGGCAGGCTCAGTTAGTAGTTAATAATAAGAGATTAATGCTTCCACGCGCACCAATATCTCCACTACCTCAAGCGATTCAGCCGACTCAATGGCCGCAACAGACCTCACAACAAAATATGCTTAACGCGCACAATGGATCACCATCGCAGCACACAAGAAACAATCAACAACAGCAACCTATCCAGCAAAATCAATATGCAGGCGAGCAGGCTAGGTCAGTAGTTAATAGTCAGATATCAATAGTTACAGGCCTACCAATATCTCCCAGTGAATTAATATCAACACAAGCAATTATCTCACTTATGGAAGCAGAGAAAATGGCTAGATCGCAACACACAAAAGACCGTCTACGACGGCAACTTATGAATACACCCCTACCAGAATATGTACTAAAGCAAGCGATTCAGCCGACTCAATGGCCGCAACAGACCTCACAACAAAATATGCTTAACGCGCACAATGGATCACCATCGCAGTACCCAATAAACAATCAACAACAGCAACCTATCCAGCAAAATCAATATGCAGGCTGGCAAGCTCAGTCTATTCCAACAACTGGCACAATCAAACCCGCTTCAACAGTACTTTCGAACAATAATGTTGTCAAAAATAAATTCACTGCATTTAGTGAGTTCGAGCAATTCTTTCTCAGGCAGTTGGAAATAGCAAAAAAATTCAACCCTAAGTATTTAGTCAATCCAACCGAGAAGGAGATCCAGGAAGCTAAAGCAGTAGCGATGGATTCAATGTCCCAGTGGTCCCCTAATCTGCTACCGCTAAATTTTTACACAGCAGATTTTCCAAAGCAGTTGCAAGAAAAAGTCCACCTGCACATTGCAAAATTTGCAGTTGAGACCTGGCTAAAAAGACAGAAAACCTCGAATGAAAGAGGGTCAAATCAATCGGACTGTCCGCAATCTGATGTATATGTGGCCCAAGTAGTATCAACAGTTTCATATGATGGTGCTAACCAGCAAAATGAATCATCGCAGCAGCATATGCCGAATAACCAAAATGCAGATAATCAAGCTCAATCTGTTCCGCCAACTAGTATGACTACTCCGCCTGTATCAGGCGAACCTTCTAACAACAATGTTGTCAATAGTAAATACAATTCATTTACTTATTTTGTGGAATCCACTCACACGGTGTTGAATATAACAAGCATAATGGCGCCTGAAGCTTTAGGAAAGCCACAAAAAATGAATATTCAAAAGATTGCAGAAAAAGTACTTAATGTTAAGCACATGCTTTATTCGTATAGTCGTAGATTAGACATTATAACAACAGATTTACCAGAACCATTAAATCAAGAAATACTTGAGATTATCAAGAGACACCCTATTGAGGAATGGATCAAAGGCAAGGAAGACAAGTAAGTTTTGCATGGTCTAATCTGTCCCTCTACATAAGGACAGATTACGGAAAATCTATCCCTTTGCAAAGGGACAGATTAGATAAACGGTCAATCCTAAACCCTTCTTCGATTATGCATGTCACTGAAATGCCTGGCATGCACAGGGATGACAACGTCCGAGTGTTACCCAAATTTGAACCACGCCTGTTTGTCATAAAAAATGCCGATTATTTTTATGGTTTATAGCCTTATTATACAAAGAATATACTGACTTGCATAGCATTTTAATGCCGATCTTGAAGCTGATATTTTCTGATCTCAAACCCTTCTACGTGTCAGCGCCAGCACCATTCCCATGGTCAGTGCTAGAGCCAGCATTGACGATCCACCGTAACTTAAAAACGGCAATGTCATACCCTTGGTTGGGATCAACCCAAGGGTTGAGGCCATGTTGATCATGGCTTGCAGGCCAAAGCCAATTACAAGACCTGATACAGCAAGAAGGCTGAACAGATCGTTTTGCAGCATCACCCGCATCATGCTTCGAAGTACCACAAACATAAAGATTGCTGCAATCAGGACACAGAAAATCATTCCGAACTCTTCGCCAGCTACCGCAAAGACAAAGTCAGCGTGCGCGTCTGGCAAGTTACGTTTGACAATCCCCTCACCTGGCCCTTGTCCTAAAAGGCCACCATGCATAAACGCTTCTAAGGACTGTGTGATCTGATACTGGCTGGAAAATCGATCAGCTGGATCGGGACTAAGGTACAGATCAATACGGCGAGCCACGTGCGGCAATAATGCATAAGACATAGCCAACCCCCCTCCCCCCATCAGGGTCATTCCAGCAATCCAAAGCAACGGCATACCAGCCAGAAAGAATTGAGCAAACCATACGACTGTGATCAATACCAACATACCAAAGTCAGGTTGCAGGACCAAAACCACCATGCTTGCCAGCAATAGCCCAAAGGCAATTAGTCTGCCTGGAACTTGCGGATTCATATGCGCTTCTGAAAACATCCAAGCGCTTAAGATCACCAAACTTGGTTTTAGATATTCAGATGGTTGCAAAGAAATCCCTCCCAGGGATAGCCATCTGCGGGCTCCCTTGACTTCCATGCCAGCAAACAATGTGGCAAAGGTCAAAGCTAGACTTGCCACAAAAATCACCAACGCCAAGCGTTTAACATTTTTAACCGATAACAAGGACACACTAATCAACACCAACGTGCAAGGCAGCAAGTAAGCTGCGTGCCGAAAGGCAAAATAAAATGATGGCAAATTGAGATGCTGGGCGATGCTGGGACTGGCGGCAAAGGACAACACCAACCCTGTCCCCATTAGCAAAGCAATTGCACCCAATACCCAGCGATCTACGGTCCACCACCAGATACCTAAAATACTGTTGTCAGTACGTGAGAGAACAGAATACATCTCAGTCGTTTCCTGTCCGGGCTAAAATATTTAAGTCCTGAACACAGTGCCGAAACGCTTCTCCTCGAGCTTCAAAGTCTTTGAATTGGTCAAAGCTAGCACAAGCCGGAGAAAGCAAGACTACTGAATTTTCTTCTGCATTTGCATTAGATGCAGCTGATAATACAGCCTGCTCAAGGGTTTCTGACCTGGTCAGGGGCACCTTGCCTTTAAGCCATTGTTCAAACTGTTGGGCTGCCTGGCCAATCAAATAGGCATGCTTAACACGATTTAGATAAGGATAGAGAGCCTCAAGCGAGTTTTCCTTGAACTGCCCACCTAAGATCCAATGAATATTGTCAAATCGCGCCAGTGCTTGCAACGTTGCATCCACATTGGTAGCTTTACTGTCGTTAACATACGTCACACCGTTGTTGATAGTGTTGTGGGGTAACCATTCAGCTCTCCCAGCTGGTGTCATCTCGGAAGCCGATTTTGCCCATACAGCTTTAGCTGTATGGAGTGCAAAATCGAGCTCTCCGTGATCCAGGGTTGAGATACGTGCCTTGGCCCCTGGATCACGACACACTCCATTTTCTATTCCAGTCCCTGCGGGACTGGGGAAAATCGGCGATCGAGATGACAAAGTCTGGGTTAGCGGAATAGTTACGTTGTGGGTGGCTATGATTTCCTGGCGATGTGGCAGACTTTTAAAGCTTTGAAAGGCTTGCGTAATCTGTGCGGTACTAATACCCTCTCGTTTGGCAATGATATAAGCAGCAGCTGCGTTCTGGCCGTTGTGTGCCCCTTGTAAAGTTCGACAGGTAGTCATGTCAATGACGGAAAGTTTCCGCCCTTCAGTGTCATCAATCAGAAAACCATTTTTAAAGTAAACGCCGCCAGGAACAACTGTAGTTGCTGATATTGGAATTAGCACTTGTTTCGACCTAACTTGCAATTCTTTATAAACCTCACGCGACAACTGGGTATCAATACCGACGATAGCTAAATCATTTGAGCTTTGCCCGGCAAAGATAAACTTCTTTGCCCGCTGGTAGCCTTCAACCCCTCCATGCCGTAACAAATGGTCCGGGGTCATATTCAGCAAAACCGCTGTGTCAAAGCAAACAGATTCAGTCAGTTCCAATTGAAACGATGACATCTCTAGCACAAACGTGCTTTCTGGATCTTGTACTGAAAACGAGAACACACTGGTGCCAATGTTACCGGCAACATAGGCTGGCTTTTGTGCATGCGCCAAGACATGGCCAATCAAAGAAGTTGTTGTGGTCTTACCGTTAGTGCCAGTGATTCCTATATAGTGTGCTTTTGGGTAACAACGCCCCAAAAGATCAATATCAGAAATTAATGGAACACCCGCTTTAACGGCGTTTGCAATGACTGGATGCGGTTTTGGATGCTTGTGCGGGATACCTGGACTTAAGACCACGGCTGACACATAGCACCAATCAAGGCCATTCAAGTTCGACACTTCTATGCCTTTTTGTTTGGCGAGTATGCGTGCTGGTTCCGTATCGTCCCAAGCCAGAACCTTTGCGTCTCCGGCTTTTAATGCCAGGGCTGCGTGAATACCCGTGCGGCCTAATCCTAGGACCACAACCGTTTGTTCTTTAAAACATGGTGCTATGCTCATGTGCCTACCTCAATTTCAAAGTTGAAAGCCCCACCAAAGCCAAGATAATGGCAATGATCCAAAAGCGAATAACAATGGTGGACTCGGCCCAGCCTTTTTTCTCAAAGTGGTGATGTATCGGCGCCATTAGAAAAATCCGCTCTCCGGTCAGTTTAAAGTAACCAACTTGTAAAATCACTGAAACGGTTTCGGCCACAAACAAACCACCGATGATGGCCAGCACCAGCTCGTGTTTCGTAATTATACTCATAGTGCCCAATAATGCCCCTACCGACAGCGAGCCGGTGTCCCCCATGAATACCTGAGCCGGTGGAGCGTTGAACCACAAAAACCCAAGACTTGCACCCACTAAAGCGCCACAGATAACGGCAAGTTCTCCGCTGCCAGGAATATAATTGATTTGCAGATACTTGGCAAACACTACATTGCCCACCAGATAAGTAATCAAGCAAAAGCAAAGTGCCACAATCATGACTGGCACAATGGCCAAGCCATCCAAGCCGTCGGTCAGATTTACGGAATTGGAGGACCCGATCATGACAATCAGCGCCCAGGGTAAGAAGAAAACACCTAATGGTATCAGCATGCTTTTGCTAAACGGCAACGCCAAAGAGGTAGCTAGCTCTGGCGCACTTAGATCCACGATCCAATAAACAGCTAAAATGCCGATAACCAATTGCCCCAGTAGCTTAAGCTTGCCGGGCAATCCCTTGCTTGAACGCCTACTGAGTTTAAGATAATCATCTACAGCCCCAAGGCAGCCAGTCGTAAGCGTTACAAATAGCACCACCCAGACAAACCCATTGCTAAGATCAGCCCACAAAAGCGTGCTGAAAGTCAACGCCAACAGAATCAACCCACCGCCCATGGTAGGAGTCCCCTTCTTAGTCAGTAGATGACTTTCCGGACCATCGTCACGTATGGGTTGACCATCTTTTTGCATGGATTTAAGCCAACGAATAAACCTTGGACCTAATACAAAACTGATGATTAAAGCTGTAAGAACAGCACAACCCGTGCGAAATGTGATGTAGCGAAACACGTTAAACAGCGCATAGTCCTGCGCCAGTGGTAAAAGAAAATAATACAGCATTTAGGATGTGCCATTTGTTAGAAATTAAGGATTGCCCTTAACATAACGGTTTGCATGTTTGAGTGCAACGAGGATAATATTATTGAAACTGCATCTACCATATATATGTGTAGAAAAGCATATCCCGGGCTTTAACCCGGGATCGCCGGTGCAATTAGTAAAATCCTTTCGCACCCTATATTAGAATCTGCTAACTCCTCACAGACAGAGCTTGTGTTTGACCTCGTTGCTGCTGCCCCACTTGCTTAGCTCCTGGACGGTTCTCTTTGAATTGAGCAGAGTAGATGCACAACTCACTGTCCGGTCCAGTTTGATATCCGGCCATAACCTTACCAAATACTATTTGTTTTTCCGTCTTGCTTGCATTTTCTATCCATTCATTGATTCTTTTATGAAAAACCACCAGATTCTGAAGTTGGTAACTTTCATTAGTTCCAGCCACCACCAGGCTTATATGCGATTTGTTTTGCAGAACTTCCTGTAATATCCTTTTTTGGGATGCCGATAATTGCTGCAGTTGAGGGCTTATCTCAAGCACTGCAAATCTTTTTGTACCAGAATCCCTGCCATAATTAGATGATATTCCAGTGATGGTAAACTGTACCCCACTTAGGGCCTTTGCAATCTCATCGCACCGAGTGTGAAATACGTCTCTATGTGCACGAGCCGCAACATTGGTAATATCAGCTAATTCACGGGGCCTAAATTCTGAGGCAACTGGATTAATAGTCATATGTAGATCGCTTTGCCAGATGACCTTGCTGAATTTAGGTTCCTTCTCTGGAAGAGTAAGCAGCGCATCATTAACAACCATATGAATTTTTAATGCGGATGGAGGATCAAGTAGAGCTTTGACGTATACTGTTTGATCGGTAGCCTTTGCGATTTGTGGGATTGCAACAACAGCACATACTAATAATAATTTAATAAAAACTTTATTCATATCTAATACCTTTAAACTAATAACTAAAATACAAAAAACTATATAAATTTATTTAAAATACCAACTAAATCTATACTACTAATATCTTCCTAGTACACTAGTTTTTTAAGAAAAACAACATAAAAACACGCTTAGAGAAAGATTGTTTCTTGATAGCTTTGCTGATGGATGCTTTTCTGCTTTTAAATTCTAATCTTAAACATTAAGTTTTAATCGAATGCCTTACCTATACATCCTAAAATCAGCTCTTGCAATTTTCCTTTTAATCATTAAATAATAATCATGTAGTTTATTTGGTTTGTTGGTTTTAGTTCGATGTCCCTTAAGCATATAATCTTAGCGTTACTTGTGGCTCTTGCCTGGGGCTGTAACTTTGTTGCAGTAAAGACAGCATTCGTTGATATTCCACCATTTCTGTTCTTAACCATTCGTTTTTTGGCCTGCTCCCTACCCTTGCTGGCATTTGTGCCTAGACCAAAGGTTTCCTGGAAGTATTTGCTAGGCATTAGCATGTTTCAGTGGATTGCACATTTTTCTTTGTTGTTTGTCGCACTGTATCTTGGCATGCCTGGAGGGTTAGCTTCCATGGTGTTACAAAGCCAGATTCTGTTTACTCTGATATTTTCTTCACTTTGGTTGAAATCCAGAATCAGTCCAATCCAGCTGCTTGGTGTGTTGGTAGCCTTAGTGGGTATTGGGTTGATTGGTTTGCAAACGGGTAATAGCGGCAATTTAATTGCCTTTGTCCTGCTGATAGGATCAGCTGCCACCATAAGTGTCGCCAACGTTATGTACAAAAAGATTGGACAGGTAAACATGTTATCCTTGGTGGTGTGGTCGAGTTTGATTCCACCGCTTCCGATGTTTGCTCTTTCGCTGTATTTCGAAGGATGGCCAGAGATTGTACAAAGTTGTACATGCATCAGCTGGAGCAGTATTATTGCAATTTGCTATACATCAGTGGTTTCGACCTTGTTTGGCCTTAGTGCTTGGGCATATTTGATGAGCCGCAACAACCCATCGCACGTGGTACCCTTTGCATTATTGATTCCTATATTTGGCATTGGCAGCACTGCCTGGTTTCTTGGTGAAACTCTAACTACGGCAACAATCGTAGCCTGTGCAATTGTTATGCTAGGATTGTGTATTAACCAATGGTTTGTTTTAAAAAAAGTATTATGGAACAGGAGTATTGCCTACCTTCAATTTGCATGCAATAAATTGATGCATGGCCTTAACTCTAATCACCGTTGGAAAGATGAAGCCGGGCCCCTGGCTTGACTTGGCGCAAGAGTATACGAAACGCTTGCGTATACCTTTGACGATTCATGAAGTTGAAATAAAGCAAAAACTCCCACCCACTCTGCGAAAACTTCAGGAAGGACTATTAATTCAGCAAAAAATTCCATCTACTGCAATGCTAGTTGCCCTAGACGAGAACGGTAAAAGCTACACCAGTGAGCAATTTGCCAGAAAGCTGATTGAGCCATCCCATCCTCTTTGCTTTATCATTGGCGGAGCTTATGGTCTTAGTGATGACATACTAAAGCAAGCACAATACAACATCGCTTTTGGAGCTGCCACCTGGCCACATTTGATGGTACGCGTCATGCTGCTTGAACAACTCTATCGGGCCCAACAGATTCTGAGAGGACACCCGTACCATAAGGAGTAGTTGTTCTATGGGTGTCCTTAAGGATACCTGACTCGCTCTCTCCATGAATCATATAATATTCTTTCAATTAACTCATGTGCTAAAATTTCTTTCACTGCATTATCTTTTTCTTTAATACAGATCGTAGTTAGTATATCAGTGGGTGCAAGTAGTTTTAAGAGAGGATGATTATATGTATCAAATTGCTCAAATGATTTAAAATAATCATCAACTCTTTGTGGGAACATAAAATCACAAGCACGCATCATTGCCCATAGCATCCAATTCTTCTGAAGAATATTTATATTGTGTACCTCTTTTATAGAGATGTGTATATTTTTAGATAGACATACAAACATTGCACTAGGCCTAATAATATTTACAAGTGCATTCCATTTTCTTTCCATACAGGACGGGAAAAGGGCTTTAAGATTATTACTCTCCATAGCATTGTTAAAAAACATTATGGTAACCCGCTGCAAATCTTCTAAAGGTATTTTCTCAGAAAAAGTAAACTGTATTTCTCTTAATTTTCTTAAGATCATACCGGCATTTTGTAATGTTGGTCTTTCACTGAAAGAATTTGCACATTCTTGGTAAGGTTTAATGAGATTGTTGACAGCATCTCTAGCATCTTGGATCTTCATATGCCAGCTCTTGTTAATCAAACTGAATCTAAATAATGTTTTTAATGACATATATTGAATTGTATAATCCATAATATCATCAGAGTACTTTAGTACGTCATCGGTACGCTTAATATTTGTAACTGAGACTACATTTGCATGAGGCAAAATTTCGTCGTCTGGATGTTTATCACTAGCAGACACCGTCTGCAACGTTGCAAGAAATGAAACTGTAAGAGCCAAAGCAAGCGTTAGCCTGCGCATAAAATAATTTGTTTGTAATATCACGATTAATACACCTTTAATAAAATAAATACATCAAAAACATCAAAATTAAAAGGACGTTACATCCTTTACAAATCCTAAGTTAGACGGAGAGTATGGTAGAAATTATGCTGTGTCAATAAATAGAGGGAGTGTGTAGGAGCAATTTCATATAGAAAATCATTAAGATTTGTGATAAGAAAATCCCTATATATTTGTTCTGAATCAAAGGTGAGTATTATTTTAATTCAGTATGGGTATGCCTACGTTTATTTGTATATTTGGAGATAGTTTATGTTTCGTCCCCTTGCCTTTTTATTTGTATTCTCATCCATCTTTTGGAGTCATGCTCAACTCCACGCATCAACTCAAGAATGTGACCTCAGCATACAAAAACAGAACTACGTTGCACTACTGTACAGGAAAGCCTTTCAGGACCAAAAGGCCGACTTAAGATTCTCGTGGCTTGATCCAGCTAACTTCCAAAATCCAGATTCATCTTGTCTGGAAACGGAGCATACCTTCATCCGACCATGGCAAATCGAGGATTTACACGCTTGGAACAAACACGAACTTCATCACGACACAACTCCCCTGTTTGCTAGCATGTTTGGTGCACCCACGTTTGATCCTAAAAAGGATTTCTATCAAACAAGAAACAAATTGATCCTCTTGAAATTAGCGCAGAAACATTTCGGCCTTAATCCTAAAGATTGTTGTATGAATCATAATTTATTCATCATTGAACAAAAATCGTCTCGAAAACGCATGGGATATTTTCAATTTCAAGAAGAATACAACGAAGGGTTGGTTGAATTTGATTGGCGTATTAAGCCAAACTTCAGAGGTCAAGGATTAGGCTCAGAAATTCTAACCCGCATGAAAAAATGCGTAGACAAACACCTTGGCATGAGTTTAACAGAGATCTTGTTTGCGGATGAAGATGAGTCTTTCACAACGGAACTAAAAAATCCACACCCCGATTTTTCCACACTTATGGCGTACTTACGTCCTAGAACACTCGTATTTTCAGGGGTGGTGGGCGGCATTAGTATCCTAAACTCTGCATCACTGCACGTTTCTTTGAAAAATGGATTTACCCCTTATGAAGGATCCATTGATGAATTAATTGCGCTGTGGGACTATCGACTCATCGACATTGGAGTTTATTTGGTATATCCAGCTAGAGCTCGAAGCGAAGATTCAAAAAATCATCTTGATTCACACTTCCTGGAACAGATCTTTCCAAACTTGATCAATCGAAATCCCCAGATTCAACAGCAAGCCGTACAGGAAACTATGGATCATTACGGAATGACGAATGCAAATTTACTACACCCGAGTCGAGAAAGTATGCAAAATATAGTGCAAATCATAGAGCACGACTTTATTCTAAAACAGGCAATGAACAACCCGCAACTCGAGGAAACGTTTAAAGAAAATATCGATAACATCTCTGACCCCACAGAGCAACTCAAAGCAATCAACCGTTGGATTGAGACAACCTTGTGTTTGTATGACAGTGATAGAGCGTATGCCCTTGGCTCAACACTTTGATTCGAGTCAGGAGTAGATCATACAGGTTTAATATTCAAATTCTCCCTCAATCGATTATCAGGATAATATTTGGCTTTGACCTTTGCAAGCCATTCTAAATTATTTCCATAAGCGCTTTGTGCATTATCATCATC
>SDBT01018343.1_pt1 | contig 11001 bp, 6 predicted proteins | sample 2277101 | NCBI WGS metagenome assembly SDBT01 (sample SAMN10404973, study PRJNA504765) | marine sediment metagenome | isolation source: marine sediment core GS10_PC15, 103 cmbsf | place: Arctic Ocean: Southern Knipovich Ridge | collected 2010 | reverse complement strand
CACGTGCTTGTGGAGCATTTCCTTGTTGGTGAACAGCATTCCGCCGCCGCTTTCGAGTGTCTGGGCGGTGAGGCCTTCCATCGGTGCGGTGGTGATGTAGGGCTTGTTCAGTGCGATGATGCGGGCCAGCGTTCCGGACTGGGTTTCGTCGGTGCTGGGAAGCACGATAAAATCGCAGACGGCCATCATCTTGTAATAGATATCTCCACGCGGGACGAATTCGTAGTAGTGGGCCAAGCCTTTCTGTTCGAGTACTTCGACTTCGGACTTGTACTTGTCGTAATCGGCTTTGTGGTTCGGATCGCGCCACGTACCTGCGGCGAGCAGATCCCATTCTTCTCCGGTCTTTTCGAGGATTTCCGCTGCGATATCTTCCCACATTCCGGTGAGGATGTCCCATCGCTTGTTGGACTGGATCCATCCGATCAGTCCGACCAGGTGGTTGGAGAGGTGTTTCTGCTTATCCAGACCGAGTTCCGTGCGGAGTTCAACGACCTGGCTGAGCGAATATCTATGGTCTGCGCGTGCACCGTGCGGGATGACCATGATGTTTCTCGGGGTAGGCCAACCGCGTCCGGCGAAGTTCCAATCGAGGCGCCACTTCTGATAGTGGCATTTGAAGAGCACCACGTCTGCGCGGCCGCACATCTTGAAGATGAAGTCAGCCTCGAAGTCGGTCAACCGTCCGTGTACGGTGTGCGGTTCCATTATCGTGGGCACGTCGTGGAGCGCGTCGAGCAAGTCGAGCAGTCCGCCGTTACCGTCGCCCTGGCCGCGCTCATCGTAGTACTCGTACAGTCCGTACTCGTGCTCGATGTGCACTGCGTGTGGCTTCAGTTCGTGGATTTTATCCGCGACGGGCATCCACCAGTTACGTTTTGACATATCGATCAGCGGAAAGACGCCCTCACCCTCGCCATCAGTGTGGCTGATGACGAACACTTCCCTGTCCGGGTTGTGCTTTTGGATGAATTCGCGTGCTTCCTCGCAGAAAGTTCCGATCCCGCACAAACGAGGCGGGTAACTACTTACCATTACTATTGGCGCTGGCATGTTCTGTGACCTTCGCTCCTACTACTACTGGCCCGCTGGGGGCAATCGGTTTCTTGACCGGCCGCTGTCCGGTATCTTCCTTATCGGCACGCAGTTCGCCTAAGGTTTGCTCCATCTGGAATTCGTGCATTAAAAGCAGACTCATCAGCCACGCGAGCGTGCTTTCCGCGCCCTGATTCTCATTTACCCTGTCTGGGTGCAGTCCGTCGCGGCATCCGCCGGTCGTGAAGTCGTAAATCGGTGTCCTCAAATCGTTATCGCCCAGGAACCAGTTGAACGCGATCCTGGCCTGGTCGATCCAATACTTCTCTCTCGTTACATGATATGCCTCGATGCAGGCGTCTACCAAGGCGTGTGCCTCGATCGGCTGCTGGTCGAAACGGGTCCGTTCGCCGCCCTTGGTGTACCATCCGTTCGTTCCGACTATCGAGAGCATTCCGTCTTCGTTGGTCTGTATCTCCATCAGCCAACTGAGCGCCTTCTTTCCGATGTCGATAACGTCCGACCTATGCATCCACTTGCCGCTCATGATCATCACGTGGGCGAGCTTGGCGTTGGCGTAGGTGACCACGTTTTCGCACCACGGCCAATCGTCGGTCATATTGTCGGTGAATCGGGCGACCAGATTGTTGGTAAGTTTTTCGCGGTATCGCCTGACTTCCGAATCGCCGCCGAACCGCCGCAGGTATCCGTGCAGTCCGACGATGGTGAAAGCCCACGCCCGAGGCGAGGCGAAGCTCGCCGTCTTGGCCAGGCCGCGTTTGAAGATGCTTGTCGCCAGGGCGATCATCGATTCGTGCGGACAGAGCGCTACGGCGATGCCCAGCGCCCACATGGCCCGGCCGTGCGAATCTTCGCTGCCGGCCATCTCCGACCAGGTCCGATCGAAAGCCATGAAGTTGCGGAATCTGCCCTTATCGTTGTTCATCGCGTGCGAGAGGAACGAGAGATAAGTGTGGATCAGCGGAATAATTTCATCGTCGTGCGTCTGGTCCCAATACATTGCTGCCGCGATCAGCGCCCGTGCGTTATCGTCGGTGCAATACCCGTGCGCGCGGTCGGGCGTGGAGTAGAGGGCGTGTTGGTATATTCCGGTATCGTCGGTGAGCACCTTGAGGTGGCGCAAGTCTATCTCTGGAAGTTCGTCGGCTTTGTCGCCGTGCAGCGCCATGGGCGCAGGCGCGGTGTGCTGCTTCTCGATCCACGTTTCCTGGACTTCCTCGAACAGGTCGAGGTAAGTTTGCGACACTCGCGGCCAGACCATCGGGCGACAATATGTGTAGGCCCGCTTGCGCATGGCGTTTAGTTCGACTTCGTTGTCCAGAAGAGAGTTAACCTCGTGGGCGATTGCTTCCGAGTCGCGGAAGGGAACCAGCCGTCCGCGTCCGTCTGCGAGCAGTTCCGTCGCGTGCCAGTAGGGCGTGGAGATGGTGGCTTTGCCCGTTCCCAACGCATAGGCGAGCGTTCCGGACGTGATCTGCGCTTCGTTGAGGTAGGGCGTAATGTACAGGTCGGCCGCCCCAAGATACTCGCAAAGCTCCTTGAGTTCGACGAACCGGTTGACGAACATCACGTTGTCAGAGAGGCCAAGTTCGTTGACGCGGCGGTACAGGCCGTTTCGGTATTCCTCTCCGCTCTCACGCTTGATGTGCGGGTGAGTTGCACCCAGTACGATATAGACCGCCTCCGGGTGCTTCTTGACTACGTATGGCATGGCTTCGATGGCGTATTCGATTCCCTTGCCCGGCGAGAGCAAACCGAACGTCAGCAGGACCTTGCGGCCTTCCACGCCGAACTTGTCCTTGTAAAAGCTCGGGTCCACGAACGGAACGTCCGGGATTCCGTGCGGGATGGATACGATCTTCTCGAGCGGAACCTCGAAGACGTCGTGCAGCAGGTTGTGCGCAATCTCGCTCATTACGATCAGACGCGACGAGAGATTGCCAATTTCCTTCATTACGAGCAATTGCTGCTCGGTGGGATCCTTCAGGACGGTGTGCAGCGTGGCTACGAAAGGACGTCTCAGCCTTCGCAGGAGTCCGAGAATGTGCGAACCGCACTTGCCACCGTAGATACCGTACTCGTGTTGCAGGCAGACCGCCGATGTCTGGTGAATGTTGAGATACTCAGCCGCCAGCCGATAGTCCGCCTGAACCTGGTCGCGCACCTCGAAGCGCACGATATCCTGATACGGATAGCCTTCGGGTATGTCGTTCATCGCGACGGTGAACACGTCGTGACTTTGGCCAGCCTGGCGGGCGACCGCTTCGGTGAGGTCGCGGGTGAAGGTGGCTATCCCGCACTTGCGAGGGAGATAATCGCTAATAAAAGCAATCGAAGAGTCTGCAGGTCGTCTTGTCGATTCGGTCATGTCTTTCCCTGACTGGTGTACCGAAAACAGAACACAGACTACGCGCTATTCCTGAACAAAACAGGGCGAATGTGCTCTGCCCGGACAAGATAAAGCTCCATAGCTGTGTGCTGCCAAAAAAAACAACAGAGCGCCGTTGCTCTGAACCAATTCTACTTATCGCAGCGGTATATCTCAAGGCGGACCCGACGAACGGGTTCTTTCGCTGACCGCGCCGCCGGTGATATGAAGTTGCGACAAAGGCGGCGCTGGTGCCTAACTATATTGTCGGCAAATAGTAGCGAAAAGATGCAGCCAAAAGCCTCGAACACTGTCAGATTCGCACCATACGGCCGATATGTCAGCGGCGGCTGAGAGTTTCGGATTGTTGCTACGCCGAGCGGCCATTATGTCTTGCGATTTCGCCTGGCGATGTTAGCGCAGCGGTGGCACCTGGCATATGAAAAAAGGCGGGCCTCCAGATTTGAAGACCCGCCCATGATTCGATATCGTGTAATCCTGCTATTTCCGTCTGCGAAGAAGCGCCAACCCGCCAAACGCCAATAGCGAGAGCGTCGCTGGTTCGGGGGCGTACGCCGCACCGGTCAGTGTGATCGTGTATCCGGTTGGGTTATAGGGAACTCGTGATGTTGATGCAGTACATGTCGACGTCCTCAGGATCGGGGATCACACCGGTGATCTGCGTCAGTGCTCCGACGCCAGTTGTTATCTGGGCGGTGGTGAGCAGATTGCCTGCGTCGCCGCCGCCGTCGGTGGTTTCGTCCCAGACTCCCGCTGCGGCTGGGTGAGTCATCGCGCCTAACATCAGTACCGCCGCTATAATCATTTTTCTCGACTGCATGATTCTTCCTTTCGTTGTTTACGCAGCATATTCTTCCAATGAGCACAATTGCCTGCCCTGGGTAGTCCCTTTGGGACGAAACCGTGAGCAAAGCACCTCCTCATGCGAGCGGAATCAATGCGGCTACTTCCATGTCCTTTTCTTGAGCAGGGGCAGGCAGGCACCTATCGCCAATAGCGAGAGCGTGGCTGGTTCGGGCACAGGAGTCTGCACGGTCAGCACTGTGTAGCCGGCAAGGCTGCCTATGGTCAGGTAGTCCAGTGTGTAATCCACACCATTCGTCGCACCGGTGATGTCAGCCCATCCCGGAGATGAACTGTCCCAGTAGCGGATTGCATCCGTGCCATCGATGATCCCCAGGAATGAAGCCAGTGAATCATCCACGTCACCCAGAATCGCCAGCATTCCGCCGGTGGCCATGTCAATGAACCCGTCACCATCGGTGTCGTCGTCGATGGTCAAAGTTCCAGTAACACTGACCAACCCGCCATTGATGATCGAGAGCGTAACCTCGCCGTCGTAGCCAACGTAAAGGTCGCCGCTGTTGGCCCAACTCGAGCCGGAACCATCGACTGCAACTTGGCCAGATGAGCCTGCAGTGACGCCGAGAAAACCATCGCTATTGCTGACCGCTCCGCCATTAGTGATCGTCAGCGTGCCATCGCTTTGAAAGCCGACGTTGATGGGGCCGCTATGGGTCCAACTCGAGCCACTGCCATCGACGCTTACGTCCCCTGTAGAACCGGTAAACTTGGCGATGTAGCTATAGTCAGCGATGACTGCTCCGCCGTTGGTTATATTCAGCGTGCCATTGCCGTAGTAGCCGATGGTAAGGTTGCTGCCATTGGTCCAGGTCGAGCCATTACCATCCACTGTGACTTCGCCGGTTGAAGTGTCACCAGTGCCAATCTTCGCATTCAAATCGCTGACGGCCGAGCCACTGTTGATCGTCAGCGTGGCGGTGCCGAGGTTGCCTATATAGGCAGAGGTGCCTGTCGTCCAGGTGCTCGGATCGGTGGTTGGGAGGATATCGCCCATGGTTGTGATAGCAGCCGCAGCAGGCTGAGCGAGGCACGCCAGAGACAACCAGGCAGCCAGGATGCACGATACGCATACTCTTCTGATGGTATTGCGCCGTGATAAAGCGCTCCCGTTAACTCTCGACATAGGACTTCCCTTTCTGAAATGCATAACTCAACAAGTGACAGATCATGAGAGTGCCCCGAATGAATTGGCTCAAACTTGCCGGAGCACATCTCTAATAGTCTGGTGGGGGGCTCGGCCTTGCATGGTCCCAAGCGAAAGGGATCCTCGATCCCAAATGAAAGGGATCTGCGGCCCCATACAAAAGGGGCTCAGGCCTCAGACAGGTTTGATGGAGCGGATCGCTCCTGCCTCGTTTTCGACCGGTCGGCGGGCTCACGCCAAGTAGGCTCTGGTCGATTAACTCTGCCGCCCTCTAAAGCGTGCTAGAGCAAAGGGTATTGTATATCGGGTTTAACGTATAGCAAGTGCGATTTTTAAAAGATTACAATGCCTCGGTATTATTGTCTCGATGATTCATGCCCGGTCATGTCCTCGAACTTTCGCAGATCGCGCATGATGTGATGCATTGGCTCGCACGCCGGCGAAAGGTTGCTCGGCTTCACAAAAACGCTCGTATGACAGATGTTAGACGGGTTGACATAATCTCCAACAGCCGCTAGAGTATTCCGTCCACGGGCCGTGAGTTGAGATGCCGGAGCGGCCCGTTGGGCAGGTCACTGTACTCTGCCCAGCGGAAGGCTGGACGTTTTTCAGTTTTCAGCTTTGTTCGTATCCGGGCCGTTAGCTCAGTTGGCTAGAGCGCCTGCTCGACACGCAGGAAGTCACTGGTTCGAATCCAGTACGGCCCATTAAGTCTCTTTTCGTCAAGCATTGTCTTAACAACCACTTCCACAACATCTTCCAAGCTTCCTACTTCGTCACACAATCTCAGGCTTTCGCCCGCTTATCCACCAAATATCAAACCAGCATCAAACCACAGGCACTATCGTAGCCTCAATCCGCGCCTGCAGTTTCTTACTTAGGTCTTCAGGTGCCTTGTACACAATGTGATTGTAATGTTCGGTGTCAAAATGAGTATGCCTAAGCTGATCCTCACGCACCACAAAGATCACCGGTATTCCCAACCCTTTCGCAAACCCAGCTTCGAAATAGACTCCGCCTCTCGGGCGGATCTTCTCTTCACAATCTGTATCCGAGTCGCAGCTCTCGCATTGATCGCAGGAGCAGCCTGCCGTGAAATCGGCCACGACAAACCGACTTCTGCGTATAGCTGCGATTATCTCATCGCAAATATCGTTGTTATGCTCAACCTTGGATATCAGCACTGGTTTATATCCTGCCTTGTCAATGCCAACTTTGATGCCTTTCTTCCAGACATCTTCTGTGGTCTTGTCAAACCACATAGCTACAAACCCCTCATTTGATTTTTCATTGACCTCCCTCAATTGATGAAGCCTCCGCCACCCTTCATGCGTGATTCCGATAGTAACACTATCGCCGCAACTACCCGTCTTAGCTACATACCCCTGATCCGCAATGTGACCCACTTGATTCATGGCCAAATTTGGAGCTGGGCAGAAGAGCAGCCACTGAAGCTCCGTATAGGTAAAGTTCTTGAATTCAGCTGAATGCTCAAACTTCTCAGCCAGATTCGCTAATCCACGATCAATCAACTCGATTGTGTCTGGATAAGTCGTCAGCAACTCCTCCAGCGTGCACACCCTATGCGCTTTCGATCGTATCTCATGATCCTCAGGAAGCTCATCATCCACAAAGAGCACTGTCTCATCACGCCCCTTATGTTTCAGTCTCATTTCCTTGAGCAAACAGGCCAGTTTGAAACCTTTGTTGTCTGTCTGTAAATCCTTGAGAAGAAACCGATCATCATATCCATAGTTCCCACAATTACTGCATGTGCACCAATTAATATTGGTAGACTTGCCAGACTCGTCATGCTTAACAATGCTGTCACAAAAGATGCACTTTTCTGCATTCATAATCAATTCCCGTTTTATCCAGCCGCTGCTGATTTGGCACCAACCGTACCTACCAGCTTCGCAGCTTCTTTCTGAGTGTCCAGTAATCCAAGTTCCGAATAGACTCCAATGGTCAATTTCGGATCACGATGTCGCATCATCTTGACGGCTGCCCACAGATCGACGCCACGCAATGCCAGATGCGTGCAGAACGTCTTGCGAAGGCATTTGCGATCTGCCTGCTTACTACCCACTTCGTATTCAATCTCTGCCCGTACAAGGTCCGCCTTGAACGTTCGCAGGATCGGACTGGTATCAAATATCCGTCCTTTGCCCTTGCCAGTCAACCGCAACCTTTCCAGTAGATCGCCCGGGATATCCAGAACATCAGCCCGCCCATTACTGGGCAGGATGTTGTCTATACCATCGAGACAGCCCATGCCAAAGAGCCAATGGACGCTATCACACTTACCAAAACGATGCTTGCTGCGAGCGGCCCGTCGCCATCGAGTTGGTCGGTCAGGATGTAGGATGCAATTGCTGTGGGTGTGGCGAGCATAATAAGGGCAACAGCTGTCTGATGCGGCGTCGCCCCAATGCTCCGTGCAAGTGCAAAACCCACAAGCGGCGCGACAGCAGTCTTTATTATTGTGGCGATGATCGACGGCAGCAGATTTCCGCGAACAGTCGTAGTTGCCAGCACCCCCCCTATGCATATCAACGCGAGGGGCAATGCGAACTGTCCCAGTATGTTCAGTGTATTGTGGATAGCACGCGGCAGCTGCCAGCCCATCCATGCTACAAAACCGCCAAGCACGCACGATATGATCAGTGGGTTGGCCAGAATCCCGGTGAATACCTTCGTTATTGCTTGCCGACTGATGCGATGTTTGCTCAGGAGCAATACGATTACAGCGACGACATTGTAAAGTGGAACGATGGGGGCCATCACTAATATCGCGGTGGTCACTGCGCGGTCAGCCTCTGCATCTCCATCGACAGAAAACGCCAGAAACACCACAGCCAGCCCAACGAAGGCCAGGTTACCCCTGAACGAGCCATGGACGAAGGTTCCGATTTGTCCCGGCTTCAGCTTAATTGCAAATCCGAGGACATAGGCGAGTACCATCGATGCGATCGTGCCGCCAAGGACTATGACAAATGCGCCCCTGAACGCGCCGCTGAACTCTGTTGCGGTGGCAAGTTTGATAAACAGCAGCGTAGGTAGGCCCACCCAGTAGACCATGCGGTTCATGCCCTTGACCAGCGCGTCGGTGAGGAACCCTCCCTTGCGAAGGGCGACACCAAGTGCGATCAGCAGAAAAATCGGGGCAAGTGTTTCGACGACGTTCATGAAGAATCATTACCTTTCCGGGCAGGATGTAACGCCGGCCTGGGCGTCGTCCATTTGTTAAGCGACGATTGGCCAGTAACAGGGTACGCAATCCCGAAGGGACGTTCCGCTTGTTGCACATCTTGCGGGGTGCCCGCTTCAAATCCGCCTTGAACGTTCGCAAGATCGGACTGGTATCAAATATCCGTCCTTTACCCTTGCCAGTCAACCGCAACCTTTCCAGATACTCCGCGTGCAACGAGTAGCACGCCCTACGAACTACTGGTTCAAGTCGAGCGAAGCGAAGATCCCTTTGGGGTCCCCTGCGGCTCATTCATGACAAGCCCTTGCACATCCGAGGGCTTGTGTCATTTCCGGACTTCCCCCAAGAAAATGCAGTGACCGGCTCTTTTAGGGGATGTGACCGGTTCTAGCATTTTAGCAAGAAATCATCGCCTCGCTCGGGGAGCGGCGGCGGGTGCATAGCAGACTAAGATAGTAGTTTTTACTAGGAGAAGGACAGTATAAAGAAGCTTACCTACACACCGATCGATACTGATCATGAGTGGCCCGTCTGCCCACACCCACAATGCCGCAAGGTACTCGGTACTGGAATGTCTATATGGTAGTGTAACGACATCCCGAGCGAGCGTTGTCCTTTACAAACTTTCAAACCCATCCGCATCTCGGAGTCCATTATCACAAACAACACCCCCGCCCCCTTGGGGGGACATAGGCCTAACCGTAAGTTCCAACTTCTTGACAAAAAAGCATTTCGCCTTACACTCTCATTAGCTCTAGCTCGCTCGGGGAGCGACGAGACTTGTAGCCGATCAAGTTTTTCTCTTAGACATCATCATGCATGGTAACTCGTAAGGAGGAAGCAAAGATGACAAGGTCACTCCAATGCACCATAATCCTTATGATGTTGTCCTCTCTTGTTGTAGCAGAGCCCATCGAGTGGCCGGTGTCCGAGGGCGGCAATGGGCACTACTACCAACTTGCTTACTCGCCAGCTATTTGGTCCGAAGCGAAATCCAATGCTGAGGTAGTGACCTACATTGGCGAGAAGGGTAACCTTGCCATGAAGGGTCACCTTGCCACGATCACCAGCGAAGATGAGAATACATTCATATTGAATGCATTTAAAACAAAAGGATTCAACAGCAGCAGTTGGATCGGTGGTTTTCAGCCTCCTGAAAGTTCTGAACCGACAGGCGATTGGCGGTGGGTTACCGGGGAACCATGGGAGTTCACTAACTGGAATAGAACCGAGCCAAACGATTCCGCTGGCGAGGACTGTTTGGCAATCAACTTAACTGACTATCCGGGGCAATGGGCTGATTACCATGGTGGTCTAAACCCTGAGGAACAGACACCGTCGGTTCGTTCGAGTTACATCATTGAATACGAGAACTCCGAACCCACTACTCTGTCGCCGTTGGCAGTTGCAGGATTGCTATTGCTAGCACTTGTCGTACTGTTGTTATTAGCATATGGCGGGCTGGCCCTCATCAGAAAACGTAAATAGCAGCTTCACCATAATGGAACGGGCGGGCCGTCGAAGGCACAGGCTTTTGAGGCCCGCCTTTTCTTATGCGCTAAGAATTGAGACATGCGCAAAGAGGCGATTCCCTGCCACAGTTTGCCCCCGAGATTGCCAGGATGCCCCAGGACAAATCCAGAAGCCCAAACGCTATCCATTGCTCGTCGTGAATTAACCGAACCTCTGGTGAGCCACCGGTGGCTTCGTGGCAGACATTGCCTCAGTTAATGAAGTTCTTGAGCCGCTTCCCCATCTCGGTGAGCGCCAGTTCCAATCTTCCCCAATCTCTCTCAGCATAGTTCCGCGTCAGCCCACGCTCGCTATGCGACAAATACATCTCTGTAGCTAACGGATCGATCTGCTCAATAAGAGTCGCGCCTGTCTTCCGAAGTGAATAGAAGCCGTGCACGGCCGGATGATGTCGCTTGTGTCGGTCAGGTGCGGGGCATGAATCCGACGGTCGATTGCATTATCCGCTCGTGTATCTGCAGGCTTGCCGGGCCGGCGCTTTGCAGCCGGATGTCTTCGAGATTGGCCAGGCAGAATCCGCAGCCGAGCCTGTTGAGGTGAAACTCCACGTACTGATGCCACTGAGGCTCGAGCGTGCCCAGTACAAACGCTCCGACCGTATTACGCTTGGGGCAGCTCAGCCGCTGGGATTCCCAAATTTCGGTCAGCAGCGAATCCGACGCCGGCGAGAATTGCTCCGATGGCAATGTCCGTTCCACATGCTGCCTGATCTGTGCGAGGTTGCGGCGCTTGATCTGGGCAACCTGGTTCTCGCTGACCCCGGCGATCTGAGAGATGTCCCTGTTGCGAAGGCGGCAGTAGAAC
>SDBT01018342.1_pt1 | contig 11002 bp, 23 predicted proteins | sample 2277101 | NCBI WGS metagenome assembly SDBT01 (sample SAMN10404973, study PRJNA504765) | marine sediment metagenome | isolation source: marine sediment core GS10_PC15, 103 cmbsf | place: Arctic Ocean: Southern Knipovich Ridge | collected 2010 | reverse complement strand
TTTTCGGGGCATGGAAAGCTGCTTTGCTACAACTGCGACCGGCCCATAATCGAACATCCGATCGGTCGATCATGTCCGTTCCCGTCTGTCGCTAACCCGAGGATACCCAAAACTCAACCGCGAGACTCACGACCTATTTGAGTTTGCAGGAGCAGGGCTTGCCGGTCACTTTCAGATGGCCGAGGACGTAGCTCGACTTGGTTTTGTGGAGTCTGTTGTGAGTGGCGACCCAGACACCGTTGATGCCTCTCACCGCCTGAGAAAGGTAGGTGCGCGCTGAACTGGTTTTCAAGCCTTGAATGGGTCGAAGGCGCGGCTCATGGATAGGAAGACCCTCGGGAGCCACCCACGCTCCCCCCGTCTGAACACGGATTCGGACTAGGCCATCAACGATCAGGTGGAAGAGGAGCCGGTCAGCGATCCTCCCGGCGTCAGGAGCCAGATTCCGATCAGGGACCATGCAGCTAATACAGGACATCAACAGATTGACATTGAACTCCTGGTGAAAATCCGAGAGGTCCAGTGGGAAACGATTCTCGGTGAGCAGCGGTCCCCCGCAGTGGCGGCACCAGAGTAGGTCCAGGAGGGTGCTTGCTTCCACGTTGGTAGTTTGGTATCGTTCCTTCATGGAGTCAAGTACTGCCGTCGTAGCTACGCATCAGACAGGCGACTTCCCCGACTTGATGACTTCACCGCAAGTCTGTCGAGCCGCGGGGATCACCTACCGGATGTTGGACTATTGGGTTCGTGCGGAATTCATTACTCCCGTTATCGCAGCAGCAGGATCAGGGTCGGCTCGATTGTTCGATCCCAGCGTGCTGAGCCAAATAGCCAATATGAAAGAACGGATTGAGGACTGCCCGTTCCATCACTGATGTATGAAAATCTGAGCGCCAAGGAGGTGGGGCGGCTGGTCGCGTGGTGTTCCCTTGAATGCCACTGGCAGCAGGTCGGGCCTCTCAAAGTCTCCTACATGATGAACGCCTACCTGATCCTCGTGGATCATGCCTTCATAACAACCGATCTGATACTCGGACTAGGCCACGAAGTCGAACCCAAACTCAACCCGCAGGTTCAATTCCGGGAGGTGCCCGTGATGGTGGGCGACTCGGCTACACCCGACTGGTGGGATGTGCCCCGGCTCATCGACCAGCTTCTTAACGCTGACGGGCTGAGTCCTACAGAATGGTTCAGGGAGTTCGAAGAGATTCACCCGTTCCGAGACGGCAACGGACGTGTCGGCGCGCTGCTCTTCAACTGGCTCAACAACTCGTACAGCCCACTTCAGCTTCAGCTAGTCCCCAACCTGTGGGACGACCTTCGCCGTGCTAAGGAGTACCCAACTGACTTCTGGACGGACTTCGAAAGCACAGCATGACCAAGTTTCTCACTTACGTCGGTGTGGTCATCGCTGCTGTTCTCCTTGGAGTGCTCGCCGCCACGGTCATCATCAACTCGATCACCAACAGGCCCAAAGCCAACGTTGACACGGCTGTGGTCGTGGTAGTCACCACTCCAGCTACCACGACCACCATCTTGGACGAACTGGCCCCTCCCGTAACGGTCACGGCTTCTGACCCCGGTCTGACACCGATGGGAACCCTCTTCGTGGAGAACACACGCAGGAACTATCACGGGTGGATCGAGTCCATGACCGACGTGCAGCTAGTCGTCTACGCCCGTGGTGTCTGTGCCGACTTCGACCAGAAACTCTGGTTTTGGGACATGTACGAAACAAGGCTCACTGAGCTAACAGCCAGCGGCTGGACCTCCGACACTGACGCCGCAGCCCTCCAGATCGTTATGGCCGGTTCGGTGAACAACCTTTGTGCCTACAACCGGGATCGGCTACCAAGCGAATTGCTAGGCCATTGAGCTTCGCGATGGTGTTGATTGCTTTGGTCGTCTTTTGGGGTCTGGTCATGTGGTGGTTAGGCATTCTCAGCTACTACCTCGTTGTACTCGGCTTACTCACTGTGGGATCTCTGATCGGGGCAGGGATCGCATGGGTGGGAAGGAAACTGCAAATCAGAATCAACGACTAGGAGGACCACATGACTGGCGAAGAGATCTTCGACAAGATCAACAACGCAATGCTTGAGCGGCAACGGATGTCCGCAACCGAGCACATGGACAGATACCACAAACCGTTTATACGATCTCACGACCTCAGACTGCTGAAAGCCGACTGTGAAGCAGCGTTCGACACGGTGGACGCCGAATGAGCCACTACCAGAACCGTTTGGGAGTGAACCTTCGTGACGCGAGGAGACGGGCAGGTTTCTCACTGATGGGATTGGAGGAGGCCACCAAGGGTGAATTCAAATCATCAGCAGTCGGAGCCTACGAACGCGGCGAACGAGCCATCTCAGTGACAAAGCTCGCTGACCTCTGCCGGGTCTACCAGGTCAGACCCGCAATGGTGATCCCCTATGACTGAGACACGGATCACTGACAACGGTACCGACGTGATCTACAAGATGCCGCCCTACATCGCTGAAGGGCTTGCTGACGTTCTCGGCTATGCGGCTATTCACAAGACAGATGGCAGCCTTCGTGAAGTGAAGGAGTACGACCAGGGCTGGATCTTGGACGCTGAGAGTTTGAGGGAAGCTGCTCACGAGATCAGGAGAATATGAGACAGACTGTTTGGGATCGGGTAAGGAATTGGTGGCGTTTACGGCGACTTGAAAAGATTCACCGTGACGTAGGGGAGCCGTACCGATGAGGGCTGAACTCCGAGTACTCGCTGAGGGCCGAGTGCTCGATGTGCTGCCTCCCGAGGGGTTCCCCACAGTCCAGGTCAAGTTGGAGCTTATCCCCTGGTGTACCACCCACGGCCTATCCGTTGCAGACCCAGGGGATGAAACGTGCGAATTGTGGGAGGACGGGTGGGACTGCGCGATCTCTACAGGCGGTCCTGACCACGAATGGTGGAGGATCACATGACGTTGGATGGCTACCCCGACCTGTACGAGATCCCATCAGAAATGATTCCGCACATGGAGGCGTTGGGCATCGTGCCGAGGCACGTCCCTAACGAGCGGATAGCAGCCCAGGTGCTGAAGAACCTCGACCGACAGGCGGCTCAAGATGCCTTCGAAGAGTGGATAGACCTGGATGTTGTCCACATTGACTTTCACCGAGAAGCGACGGGTGCAGGGCCAGTCGGAGCGATCCTCGCCGCGGCCGGGAAAGGAGCTATGACAAAGCCGACTGAAGTGGGTGTTACGACGGAGGTCTCTGTTTCGGTGCCTGTTACAACGGAGGTGTCCGCGAAGGTGGACGTAAAAGGAGACGGTCGGATGGAGACGCATTGGAAGGGCAAGTACGATGCGCGGGTCGATTGGAAACACCCGCTTCATCTCCCGTGGCCTCACCTGTGGAGAGTCGCAGGGTTCATCTTCGCTGTGACCTTTGCACTGACCATCGTCCTCCTGTGGCTGGCGGACGTGTTCCCGATATGACCTGGCTCAGAAAACGATTCGGGAGATGGTGGTGGATCATGTTCGCTGATGGCTCCTCGGTGGGGCCTATGACCAATGCGAGCGCGTTTCGCATGTTGGACGACGCTCCTGATGGGTACAGGTGGAAGGCGGATGTCAAATGGAGTCGAAAGGTGCCCGCATGAGTCGTAAACACAAGAACTGGACCCCAGAAGAGCGGAAGAAGGCGGCGCGGGTCACTCACGACAAGAACCGGCTGTCCAAGCTCGACGGTGTGATCTCCCGCGTGGAGGATCACCTGACTGTGCTGAAGGCTGAACGGAAACGGCTCAAAGCGTCATGACCAATTATCCAGACGACATGCCCCAGCCTCCGCAACCGGGGAAACCAGCCATGAGCCTTGCTGAACGACAGTTAGAGCTTGTACTGGAGTTGATCCGCTGTGATGTGCCTCTACACCTTCTAGCCCCGATCCTCCGAAGCTTGGCCGACCAGTGGCAGCAACCAGCAGTAAAAATTCCCTTTGAAGACGAGTCGATGGTCCCCGCGACACCATGAGCATCAAAGCCAAGCTCGTCGGGAAGATCACCACACTGCACATCAACGGAGTACACCACTACCTGACTGAAGTCGATGTGCGGCGACTGCGGTCAGAGATGAACCGCATGCTCCAGCGTATTCACGACAAGAGGAAGCAGAATGCCTGAACCTGAGTTCGAAATTGCTCTAAGGGTGAGTATCGAAGAGCACATGGTCCGAAGAGCCAACGCTGCCGCAAACCTCGAAGTGATGCGCCTCGGACGGTTCCGATGGAAATACAGGTTCTACTGGGGCCGCTACGTCGCGCTCGCCGGTACCCGCATATGGTACGACTACGAAACCGGCGTCCGCATCACCCGGCAAGGCGCACTCGTCGCCGCAGCACGCCACCTCACCAAACTCCAAACACGCTACTCCCGCACATGGGAACGAGAAACGGGACGGCCATAAATGGATTCCGGCCACCACGGGAATTCAGAAGGCTCCCCCTTCTTAGGTCCCCCTCGTGCCGGTTACTACGACGGGACGGAACCTGTCGAGGAACCCCCTCGTAGCGTACGTAGTTTCTCCGAGGATTTGATTTATCGATCGGAAAAGGAGCGGATACGTCAAAAATACACTTACGAAGGCAAGCATGGAACTAGGGCCACAACGGTCTGGAGAGACCAGTGGACAAAGGAAGGAATCAAGGTTCGTATGAAAGAATATCGAGGACTTGACACAGTTCTCCTAAGCAAGGGTGACCTACTGGAGAAGGTCCAGCACAACTACGCCTCACATCGGCAGAAGTTTGAGGAGGCTGTAAACGGGTACAGGGACAAAGCGGTTCAACTGCTTCAGGATCACGTCGAGCGAATTCTGGCCAACGCGCCAGAACAGGTGGTCGTGTCCCTGCCGTGGCCCGAAGACCACTCGGAGGACTATGAGCGTGTCATCGAGATGCTCGAATGGTCCGAGGATGACGAACTCGAACTGAACGAACACCAGTTCGCCACCTACGTCCTTGACCAGTGGGGCTGGCAGGCAGGGTTTTCGGAGACCTATGCCATGTACTCAGGGTCCTAAGAGGCTATGGTCCGGTAGTATGGTGAGACAATGATTCTTCATCAGGTAGTCATTCGAAAAGACGGCCCGATCCATGCGGTTGAGTACGTGAAGGGTCAGTACGCAAAGCACACGCTCTGCGGATTGCACCTCTCAGTTCTCACACATCCCCAACGCCGTAAATTCGAGCATGTGCGTACGAACGGCTGTGGTCGCTGCATCGTCTCGTACCACGTGCGAGCAGCAGCATGAACATACTCTGCACCTTCTGTGAAGAGCCTGTAATCCCAAACGGGAACCAGACTCTCCAGAAGGTGACAGGGTGGGAGAGGAAGCGTAAGCAAGGTGGCGCTAACCAGATCATTCTCCGTGAAACGCTTACGGAGTATGCCCACTTGATGTGTGTCGAGGATCGTAAGCATGGGATACACCAAGACCAAGGAAGCTTTTTCGAATAGGAGATATGATGGGTGACAACAATCAAGTCAAGATCCACGAGACCACCATCCGTATGACTGTGGACATAGCAAACAGGCTGGGGGTAATCGCCCAGGTTTTTGGCAAATCACGGCAGGAGTTAATGAACCAGGCCGTTGTCGAGTCTGTCATCACCTACGAAGGTGACTCTGAATATCAGAAGCTTCGCAAAAAGTGGCTCAACGATCTAGCCAACCTGGGGAACTAAGAGTTCCAACCCGCTCGGCAAGGGGACTATGCTGATCTCGTTCGTACGAAAGGATGACCAATGCCCGATGACGAGACGACTGCTCCTGACGCAGCACCAGAAGAGCCAGCCGCTCCCGAAGCTGACCCCACGATGGAAGTTGCCGACGCTGAGACAGCCTCCGATCCAGCCGCAACAGAGGTAGGGACGGCAGTCGTCCCAGACCCGACTCCCGATCCTCTTGACAATCCTGGTCCCGATGCAGACGAGGATGAGGAAGAAGAGGCCGAGGAGTTCGTTTCCTCAGATCAGGCCAATTACGAGGCACCACCCGCGCTCAGTCAAGCCGAGTACGTGCAAGGGCTGATGGTTCAAGGTCATGACCAAGGAGAGGCTGACAGGCGCAAGACGATCGCTCGTAACCGTGAGACGCGTGCCCAGCAGCATGCAGCGCTCCACCGGACCAACCGTCCCGACAACGCTTAGGGCTGATCGTCTAAAAGGGTCTCTTCATACATTCCGCGCACGTCATGTCCGTGTCGAGCGCGAGTTCGTATCCGCAGAAGCGACACCAGCCTCGGTGAGTGCGACGGATGTCAATCATGCAGTCAGTGCAGATGCCGCCGAACTCCACGATTCCTACGTTGGAGTGACACTTGGTGCATCCACGGCTAGTCCGAGTACCAGGCATGTTCGAACATTAGGAGTGCCGAGAGTAGGAGTCGAACCTACCTTGCCGTTAGGCGACGGGGTTACAGTCCGTTCCCAACCCACGTCGGGCTTCTCGGCTTGGTAGCAGGGACAGGACTTGAACCTGCAATCTCCTGGTTATGAGCCAGGCGAGATACCAAATTTCTCCACCCTGCGTCGGGTGATGGCACCTTAGCATGCGGATGATGAGAGACGCTGGTAGGCCCCCTGGGATTCGAACCCAGAACCTCGTGATTAAAAGTCACTTGCTCTACACAATTGAGCTAGGGACCCGTGTGATTAGGATGATGTGATGCCGAAGTACAAGCTTGTCCTGTTGGATGACAAGGTACTGGATGTGACGGCTGACCGTTACAGCACTACCGACAAAGAGGACACGTTCGTCTTTTACGACGAGGACAACGAGCCGGTCGCTGAGTTCCAGAGGTGGAACATACAGGGCCTCTACATTGACGAGTAATGTACGAACAAGTCCTTGAATCTCTTGAATTGGCGGATTGGACGCCGCCGACAGACTACGCCACACACAAGATCGCTCACGGCAGATCCACGGCAACCATCGACCAGCATCTCCTTAAAGGGTTCGTAGACGAACCGCTCCACAGCGGATGGTGGGCCAGGATCATGCCAGGAGGGTTCATAGTCCCCCACTGTGACGCCCCTCCGTACCGGCAACGCTGGCACTTCCCAGTCCAACCCGCAGGCTTCTTCTGGGAGGACGGTGAAACGACCGAACCGACCGAACCGTTCATTGTGCGCCACTGGCTGCCACATGCGGTGTGGAACCCGACTGACACTCCACGCATCCATCTGATGGTGGAGCGGGATGTTCTTTCGTACGAAGGTTCTAATTCGTCGTTGAGCTTCGAGGAGGATCTACCGGAGATTCTGACGTTGATGGAGACACTGCCCGGATTCGAACCGGGATAGCCTGGTTTGCAACCAGGTAGGTAACCGTTCTCTCACAGTGTCATGTAACGCGAAACGCGTTTCGTTGTATGCGGTTACGGCGGGACAGCACCGAACCGCTTATTTCTACGTACGTTCTGGCCTTAGCCTCCACATCTCAGGACCATATGAGGTAGTGGATGATTGTGGGGTACCAATGTGCGCATTCCGTTTTAGGGTTGTAGCTGGTCCGTTGGAGTGTATGGCGAGGCCGGGCACCCCCGACCTCACGATTCCGCATTGAGCCTGACGTACGTTCGCGCAGCCACGCCTGCTGTCCCAGGCATAGTGGCTGCTCGGGTACACCCGGAGGGATTCGAACCCCCAGTCTTCGCATTAGAAGTGCGCTGCACAGATCCGTTGTGCTTCGGGTGCGTGGGCCTGGTCAGATTCGAACTGACATCTAACGGCTTATGAGACCGCTGCTCTGACCAATTGAGCTACAGGCCAGTACCCCTCCCCCGACTCGAACAGGGACCCTTCTCCTTAGGAGGGAGACGCTCTTCCATTGAGCTACAGGGGCATGGGTCCGACCGGAGTGCCAGGGATTAAGTGTCCCCGGTTCCGGTCAGACCAGAGCCTTCACCAGGATTCGAACCCGGAACCCCCTGGTTACAAATCAGGCGCTCTACCAGACTTGAGCTATGAAGGCATCGGCCAGGGAACCGGCCCCTGGCCAGTGACGTGTAACGGAGTCACCCGGCAAGCGTTCATTTAACGGATCTTGCCCCAGTCGTAGCTGGCCGAACCGCCGCTAAGCGGTCGAGGTAGGCCGGGGAGTCGAACCCCGAAGGCCCGGAAGCCTGCTTGGTTAGCAACCAAGGTGCATCACCAGTTGCGGACCTACCAAGGAGACGGAACTCTCTAATGATCTGGCTCGCGAAAACTCAGACCAATCCGTCTCCAGTACAAGGGGTGGGAGTCGAACCCACAAGCACCTCATTTTAAGTGAGGCAGGTATTCCAGTTCCCGTCACCCTTGCGTGGAGGACTTTGTTCCTCACGGTGTCCTCCAACCGCGGCTATGAACGAGTGCGACGCGGGTCTAACCATCCACACTCGTCAGGAGTACCGCTCCTCGGACTCGAACCGAGAATGCCTTTCGGACGCCAGGTCCTAAACCTGGTGGGTTTGCCAGTTTCCCTAGAGCGGCAAGTGAGGATGCCGGGTTCCGCTTCGGTGGCGGTAGCCCGACAGCCTTCGTGGGCGTCCCCGGATTCGAACCGGGATGCACCAAGGTTTGAGCTTGGTAGGTCTGCCGTTCCCGTCAGACGCCCAGAGGAAGGTGGAGGAGTCGAACCCCTACCCGTAAAGATACCCTGGCATTCGACACCAGTTGCAGGCCAGCCCAGCAGCACCTTCCAAGACCTGAATGCACTTACACCACGACACACCTTTCGGTGAACGCCCGCTCGCTACACGAGTCCTCAGGTCAGTACGCCTACAAGGAATCGAACCTTGTTCGCCCGGTTAAGAGCCGGGTGCCTCACCATTTAGGCGTTAGGCGCTTGTGGCTGGGGTTGGCAAAGGTCGCTATCGCTTTGGAGCCTCCTCCTGTCATCTCCTCCGAGGGAGTACCTCGGGATCATCGAGTGCCAACCTTCAACAGCCAGCCGTACTCGTTGAGGGAGTCGAACCCCCATCCTATGGGTGTAGGCCATTCACTCTGCCGTTGAGCTAAACGAGCATGGAGGGTGTGATTTGCCGACCCTCCGCGGCGTTGCCTGGATTTATCGAGGCCACATCATTCCTCGGTAGTGTGCGCATCACACGTACCCATCCCTGGAGTTGAACCAGGCGGTACTTCCTTATCAGAGAAGCGGCGTCACCGGCTGCCTCGATGGGCTAGAACCAGACGATAACCCGGAAAGTCCCTGCGTCTGGATTGAGTGCCCCTGCTGTCGTGTTGGACAACACCACAGTCACCTCGTCGTCACCCGAAACGAAGCCTGAGGCTTCGAGTCCTGAGGAGTCGGCTCCTGCTCGGGTTGTCCCGAGAGTGGCAGCGTCGAAGATGTTGGTGACTTCATCGAAGGTTTCGGTGGTGGCGATCGCGTCACCGGCTGCTCCTGGAGTCTTGGCGGTCAGGATCATGTCATCGGCAATGAAGTCGCCAACACTGACAGTCGGGTGTTCGGTCATGCCCGCGCCATATTCGACACCCTCGGTGCCAGACAGGTTGATCGCTGCTACCAGGTTCACTTTGGAAGCGGCCAAGTCCGCGCCGATGGCCACGTTGCCGTCTCCGACAAGTAGCACCGTTTGGAAGGTGTAAACCTTTGTGTCGATGGTCAAATCGTCCCCGTCTAGGGGTTCGGTGTCCATCGTCAGGGTTCCCTGCGATGCGACGGCTGCGACGTTGTTGGCGGGCGTCACATGGACGGCCTGCCCTAGACGAGCCTGGGCAACAGCAACGGTCAATGCTTCACTGTCGTTGGCTCCAACAGACGGGAAATCGAGGACAGCATCTACGAGGACTTGCCTCTTACCAGTCTCTATGGTCATTAGTTCCTCCTAGACCTGTTCGTACGAACAGTGTCCAGCTTAGCGGAGGATTACCCTCCGAGACGTTCTTGCGAACAATGAGTAGCCGTGAGAGGATTCGAACCCCCGACGCCCGGTTCCGAAGACCGGCGCTCTATTCCACTGAGCTACACGGCTGTGAATTGGCTAGAAACCGATGACGCTGATTTCAAACGTGAACGGCCCTGTCACCACGACGTACTTGAGGCGAAGGAACTGTGCCCTAGCCGGGAGCGCAGCCAACCATGTTTCGCCTGCCGCTGTGATCTGTGCGAGGTCATCGGGTGTAGTGAAGGACACCCAGGTGTTCCCGTCAAGCGACCATTCAACTTCGATGTCGAGAGTCCCTGCTGTTGCGTCAGTGGTATTGACGAGGACATACATCGTCTCGTGAAGAGCTTTGATCGCCTCGCTTTCAGCATCCGCGTCGAGAGCGGTTCGTGTTTCACTGAATAGAAGGGCCATGACGCAATTCTAGCAGTTGAAAGCGTGTGGTGTGACCTCCTGGGATCGAACCAGGGACCTCCTGCTTTTCAGACAGATGCTCTCCCGTACTGAGCTAAAGCCACAAGGTGGAACCTCTCGGACTCGAACCGAGCGCCTCCGGGTTGCAAAGCCGGTGCTCTTCCAGATGAGCTAAGGCCCCAAGTGACGGTGATATTAGCCTGCTCACCGTCAAGCAGAGCTTCTCTTCTGGGTAGGAGAGAAATGGGGTGGGGCGGGGACTCCAACCCCTCTCTTCGGATCACAACCGTCGATGCCCAGCCGAGCTACCCCAACGCTGCCAGAGGAGGGTTCGAACCTCCAACCATCGCCTTAACAGGGCGCTGCACCACCAGTTGTGCTATCTGGCAAAAGCTCGGGACGGAGGATTCGAACCCCCACCTACAAGGTCCAAAACCTTGCGTGCTACCTGTTACACCAATCCCGAAAGTGAAGGGATGAGTCGGGGTCCCACCAACATTAACTTGGAGGCTATCAGTCGGAAAGGGCCTCATCCCTTCGTAGCTCCACTGGGACTCGAACCCAGTTCCACGGATTGAAAGTCCGCGATCCTATCCCATGGACGATGGAGCCAAAGCGACGTAGAGCAGATTCGAACTGCCACCTTCCACCTTGACAGGGTG
>SDBT01018341.1_pt1 | contig 11002 bp, 21 predicted proteins | sample 2277101 | NCBI WGS metagenome assembly SDBT01 (sample SAMN10404973, study PRJNA504765) | marine sediment metagenome | isolation source: marine sediment core GS10_PC15, 103 cmbsf | place: Arctic Ocean: Southern Knipovich Ridge | collected 2010 | reverse complement strand
CAGATGCAATTCCCGAAGTTGCGGTTATGTCTTTTGGCAGACATATTCGAAAGTCTGGATCAGTTGGTTACTAATCAAATCAGCGTTGCAAATGTAATCGAAGTGGCTGTATGCGAATTGAAGGAAAGTATCTGGCCGGCGGTAAAGTCACCTGCGAAAACAAACCAAACCACCGAGCAGTTTGTTAAGGAAGCCCAAGCAGTTGAGCAGGCAGCCAAGCAGGCCGCAGCGGAATCGGAAGCAGCTGAGCAGGCGGGCATAAAAGGCGGGGGGGAAAAACTTGACAGGCTTATGAAAACGCATTTTGTTCACGAGCCTTATAATCCTGTGGAAATCGTCACTGTGTTTTGTAAACTTCCTGATCACGTCAAAAAAGACTTTGCCAGGACTTTGGGATGTCCCGCCAGTATGGCAGCAGTTGTGCTTAGTAACACTATTTTCCTTAAAGGAGAATACAACGACGACGGCGAAACTCCCGACAAAACTGAAAAAAGTTAAAATTTTTTTGTGTTACGCCTATTGCCGGTGAATGAAACGATCTATTTTAAGAGTAACACGGATGTTAAGATATTTACTCCATTGTAGATGGTGCGGCAGGCGGTATAAGTCTAAGAGAGGTACGAAAAAAGATGGTTTTTGCTGTCCGGCACACAAACAGGCCCTGTATCGAGCCAGAAAAAAAGGTGTTACGCTTAAAGGTTCGAATGCGATATCGCCTGGTCGTAAGCGTAACACGACAAAATGATAATTGATATTTTTTACTTGACAAAAGTACCCTGATCCGCGTTAAGGTCCGGTGATAGTGAAATCCGGTTGAGGCTTTCACCGGACCAATTTTAAGAATCTTAGTTAAGGAGTTTTTAAGATGAACGGAATCAAAATTCCAACGGTCAACCAGTTGCTACAAATGGCAATTGCAATCGTAATCCTTTTTTTCCTGGTCAAACTTTTGCCGGAAGCTGTCAAACAGTGGTTCCGCGTCTAAAGTGATCGCGTCGATCGTCAAAAAAAGATGAACTGTCAACGAGGTGTTTTTTTAAGGACCACAAAAAATGAAAGTTTTGGAACGTGAAATAGGCTCGATCATTTATGCAGCAGGTCAGACGCGAACCCTGCCATTGCCGCGAAACTATGCTTATCGGAGCTTGCAGTTGAAACTTGCCTGCCAGCTTGATCGCGTAGTTGGAGCGACTGGCGGCGCGCCGAAAGATTCCTGCCCTGCGCAGTTGGTACAGAACATAATGATCAGAGCGAACGGTCGGGACGTGATTAAAAATTACGATTTCGAGTCACTACACAGAATGGATCAAATCCGACACGGCGTCCGGCCCCATATTACGGTGCCAGAGGATTGGGACGGGTACGATGTAATCACCGATTCGGCGCAGGTCATACACGCACAGATCGATTTTGCAATGCCCAGGGCAATCAGGCCGATCGATACCCTGCTGAATAGCGCAGGTCTGGCAACGTTTGATCTGATCGTTACGTTTGGCAACCCCGACGATGTTATGAACGATGCCTACGATCCGGCAACCGGCGGAATTTCCGTTGATAGTGCGACGCTTTACGTCGCGGCGATCGAATCGGTCGGCGTGCCGCCAGGCACGCAGTTTATGGTCAATAAAGAATATATGATCCGCAGCCAGGTGAACGCAACGAGTACAAGTCACCAGATACAATTACCGGTCAGTAATCTTTTCAGGTCATTCATTCTTAAAACCCATTCCGACGGCGACCAGGTAAATACTATCCTGAATAACATTCAGATCAAGGCCGGAACCGAGGTTTTCAAGAATCGTTATGCCTCATTTTTGCAAATGGATAACCGCCTGGAATGTGGGATCGAGGTGCCGAACGTTGACGGCGATGCAGCCGCAGTCGATCACTACATGCTCGAACACCTGCTCGAAGGATATTACCTGCTCGAATTTGTAAAGGATGGTCGATTGACGGAGTGCCTGGACACAAGCAAACTGTCAAGCCTGGAATTGATGCTCGATGTTAGTTCAGTCGGCACCGATGATTTTATCGACATTTTCCCCTGCGAAATGATAGCACCGCCACCGACAAACAGAGAAGTCTAAAAAGCAAAAAAAGAATCACCATTGCGAAGGTGTAGGATGGGATTTGTAATGGCGATCGTGAAATAAGCGATCGTCTTTTTTCGTTATGATAGATAAACTCATAAAATTTGCAAAAGAAAATCACGCCGGCTTTGCCGGTGTCGGCGAACAGTATCTAAGATCGATGTTTGAGAGATATAAGGAAACGACACTTGTAAATGTCGGGCCCGATGGTGAGGTTCGGGGATTCGGCATATACCAGGAATGGCCGGATTGTTTGAATTTTATAGCTTTGGTAGGCAATCCAGAACACAACACCTTTAAAAATTTTCTGGCTTTGATGAAGGGTAGAGAAAATTTGCCGCATAAAAAAATCGTGTTTTTCGATGAAGAAAAAATGGAGCTCAGAGAATTATGCCGCCCTTAGCCGCCGCAGCCGTAGCATTAGCCCCTGTAATCGTACCCGCTGCAACAGTGTATGCGGTAGTTAAAACGGCAGAGGCACAAAAAAAAGCAGGAAAATTAGCAGAAAAGCAAGTGCAGCAACAAACGCAGATGCAGCTTGAAGCCGGCGAATATTATGAGCAGTTGACGAGGGAACAAATGGAGCTCCAATCGCAATCGTCGCAAATAAAAACGTTGGCTGATTTGATAGCGACGCGCAACCAGCCGGCTCCGCGGCAAATGATTTCTCTGCCGCCGGCTACACAATATGGTCCGGTCGAGCAGCTTAACCAGGCAATTGGCCGATTATTCAGGGGTTAAAAAGATGGCTGAAACTATCGCAACCGAAACGGACATATTCCAACAGCAGAAAAAGACCATTGACACCCTGGTTAATGTTCTGCAGGAGCAGACACAACAGGTGACTCAGCCGGTTTATGTATCACCGGCACCGGCGCAATCAACACCGAACTACGTTTTATACATCGGCCTGGCAATTGCCGCGATGTTCTTTTTTAAGAAGGGAAGGTAAAAATGATTCTCGAAATGGCAGGCGGTCTCGTTAGTGGCGGCATAAACGCCCTACAAAATATCACCGGCGGAATCGGAAAAGGGATCAGCCGGATCGGTTCGACTTTTTTTCCGACACCGCAACAGCCGTCCAGGATCGAAAGTAACACGGTTCAACAGGCGAACTTTGCGAGCGTACCCTATCCGAAAACGCAACAGGCCGCAACGCTTTACGAAACATCCCCCTGGCAGCATTGGAACGATCCGAGCGCTTTTGTCGGGCCGCCGGCCCCGACTCTGCAGGAGCCGAGCCTGTGGCAGAATATATCAAGTGCCTTGACGTGGGCCGGCACACAGGCCCCAAAGGTTCGGACAATTGTTGATCAGTTCGATCCGCCAAAGCCGGCAACACCGACGAACACCGGTGCCGGCGTTATTCAAATGGCAAAAACCGGAGCCGGTGCGCTTTGGGAACAGGCGAAAGGATTGTTTAATTTAGGTTTTCCGCAGCAAAAAGATCAGCCGGCTTTCGGAATTACTCATCAGGTGTCACCGTCACCAGGTTTAAGTACCGGCCTTATTATCGCCGGCGTTGTTCTGGTTGTGGTTTTGCTTATTATGAGGAAAAAATAAAATGTCGACTGGAATTGAATCGATGCAATTTTCCGAAAAGATCGAGATCGTAAGAAAAGCCTCGATGGGAGTGCCGAAGATTATCAATATCGATCTTGGAGCAGCGATTGACGATCAGCCTTATGATATTGCTGGCAACGTTTTTTATGTTTACCAGGCCCCGTCCGAATCGGAATATGTAGGGATCAGGGTCAACGAAACGAGGGAACCTTCGATCAATTACGGCGTCCATACTGGACTTGTCACGCCTTTTTATCGGTTATACGTAACGACGCCGGAAGGCCAGGCGGGAAATTTGCAGATCATATATGGAACCGAGGCCCCTGGTATGATGGAGATTTTAGATCATAGATCGACAACAGTTGCAGGGGTGGGGGGGATCCAGGACGAGCTAAGAGGTGACTTGACACCGGAAAATTTCGGCCTTGAACAAACTATCGGCAACGCGGCAGCCGTTAATGTTATAACAGCGAACGCAGGCCGAAAAGCCGCGATAATCCAGGCCAAAAGCATAAATACCGGAATCGTTTACATCGGCTTTGATAACACCGTCGCAACAAATTTATGGGTAGCACAATTGCAGGCGGGGATGAGTTTTTCGATTGACGACTACCGCGGCGATCTGTATGCCAGGGCGGACGCAGTCGGCCAGCTTGTCGGATGGGGGGAATGGTAATATGGGCGGCGAGGTTTCAACACCGACAAAAATATTAGGCGACTGGTTGGCACGCGTAGACAATACAGTTTATCAGGCCCCATCAGATGGTTTTGTTCACGGCGTAGGCGTTATTGATAACTTAGCGACTGGTTATACAACTGGAGTTAATCCGCCAGTCACTATGAGAATGACGAGCGGCCCCCACAACACAGTCAGGTTTGGTGTAACCTTTGCTGTACGAAAAAACGATTATTGGGAAGTCACCGGTTGTGGCATTGTTTGGTGGATACCGCTGGAGCCGTAATGCAAAAGATCACAGTAAAAACAGGATTCGGATATTTCAAAGATCAAAGCGATCACGTTATCGGCTATGCGAAATTACCGCCAGGCGATCACCCTATGTTAGAAGGCTATACCTATCACGAAGTAAACAGCCAGGCGGAACTCGATGCGCTCGAGATTTACCAGGATCCACAGGAAGTCGAAAGGGCGATCAACGAAAAGAAAATCACGGACAAGGTCAGGGCCAACGCCATCGCACTATTGAAGGCAGCCGGCCAACTGCCAGGAGATTATGAATAATGAGTACAAAAGTTTTAATCGACAAAGAAAAAAGACTTGCCCCAAGTGATGTCGTAGAACTGCACTTTAAAAGTAGCGGGATGCAGTACCTTGCAGCCGTACAGATCGCGGCTATCGAATATATGTTGTCAGGGAAAGAGGCTTTCACTATCCTTAATTGGTCGATACCGGAAAACAATGTCGTGATATTTACGGTCCGCGTCAATAAAACGAATCCGGTAATTATAACGTGCGCGATTATTGCCGGCCTGATTATCGCGGTCGGCGTTATTGCCTGGTTGAATCTTCAAAAGGTTTATCAGATCGTCGATGATCCGGCGGGCAAGCTGCTTTTAAGCGGTACCGGTGCGCTTGCCATAGCGTTGGCGATTGCAATTATAGTACCAAAGTTGACGAAGGGGAAATAATGCCACCTGAAAAAAGCGACAGAGATATAATTTCGTGGGATCATCGCTTAAGCGAACAACACCTGAGAGGATGGGATAATTACGTCAGGCGTCGAATAGACCTAACCGACGCCAGGGCGATCGAGTATTTGGGAATATCAGGAGAGTTTTTATATGTTGAGCGAGTGAGCAGCGGATCAGCAAACGCCTTGATCCGGCTCAATAGAAATACCAACGATGAGATCGGCCTGGACTCTGGCACAGTTATTAAAACTATATTCACGTCGGTATATTTGACAAATACCGCCCAGGCCGGCGAATGGATAGACCTGATCATCGGAATAAATTTTGAGTATTACAACGAAACGGCCCAGGCGGCCATGAGCGCAAAAGCGCAACCGGTTGTTCCATTGACGCACGCGAACGCCGACACGAACGTTGTGCCGGCTGCGCAAATCTGTAACGCGGTTTTAATCAAGGCCGACACGAACAACACCGCCGACGCCTGGATCGATTTCGGGACCGCAGCCGTTCAAAATGCCTGTTTCCCTTTGAGTCCAGGAGATTCGGTTACGGTTCACCTGGCAAACCTGAATGAGATCAACGCTAACTTTGAAGTTGGCGGAGAAAACGTCTTTATCATATACGAGGTTTAAAAAATGGATGGTATCCCTTCAGCCAGGTCGAGCCGCCAGGTACCCGCCGGCGTTATATGGTTATGGGCCGGAGCGATCGTAAACATTCCGCCTGGTTGGCAGCTTTGCGATGGTACCAACGGGACGCCGAACCTAAGAGATCGCTTTGTTGTCGGTGCGGGAACAACTTACGCAGTCGATGCGAATGGGGGTAATATAATACACGGTCACGGTGACAATTTTGCCGTCGGAGACCCATCCGGCACTGTTGCAGTTGCAGCTGGTGTCGAGGAAGATGTGCCCGATGAAATGCACACACATCTCCTCGGCGGTTCGGTAACGAATGTAGCAACATTACCACCTTATTACGCACTCGCTTATATTATGAAACTTTAAGGATCCTTAAAAATGCACGTTATGATCACAATCCAAGCCGACGTTGAAGATCTTGCAGCGGCCAAGACAAAATGGCAGCAGCTCAAGACAAAACTGGCAGACCAGCCAGAACTTGTTTTGGATATCCACGTTTCGGCAAACAAAAAAGAGGTTGAAGCGGTAACCAGTTAAAACAGTCAGGAGTTATCAAAATGGCACGGAAAACGTATAAGAAAAAGTCATCCGCCAGGAAGGCCAGGCGAAAAGGCCACTCGGTCTATAAAGTCAAGGGCGGCTGGCGAATCGGTAAAAAGAAAAAAAGCAAACGCAGAAGGTAAAAATGCGTCGCTGGACAAAAAAAAGAAAGAGCCGATTGATCCGCGACACTAAAGGCCGTTTTAAAAGATGGACCGGCGGTCGGACGAAATCGCAGCTCAAAAAGAAACGCAACACCTATCAGGGTATCGCGGTCCATATCGGTAAAGAGTATGCCAGGCAACACGGCAGGGCGGCCCCGATCGGATCGGCGGTCCGCAAAAAAAGAAAAGATGGTAAGTATCATCGAGGTGCGGACTGGTATGTTAGGACTAAACACGGCTGGCGGGATACAGGCAGCCCGATGCGCCCGAGCGCAGCCAGGATCAGGCAGCTGAGCAGAAACGCCAGGCCTGGCAGATAGAGGAAAAAAATGATTGAAATTTTGAGTATTGCAGGATCGACGGTTTTAATAATTATTACGATCATAACAACAACGGCGAAACTTGAACACCGGATTACAAAAGTCGAAACGAATGTGAATTGGATCATGAAAGCAATTAACGGAAACTTTAAAAAGGAGCCCTGAAATGAAAGATTATTTCCACACAATTTTGAAATGGATGGACCATAACAGAGGCCAGGTGGTTGGCGTACTATTGCCGGTGATATTCTGCATAACGATTTTTGCCGGCTGCTTAGAGAGTAAAACCCATTCGATCCTTGCCCCAGGTGAAAAGATCAGCCGAGCGGAATTTGCAAACGAGGTTTTTTTGATTGAAAAAAACCTTGAAAAAAAACGGCTCTCGGCCGAAAGATATATCGCTGATTATAACGTTGAGGCAAAATCTTCCCAGGATCAAGTTACAGCCGGTTTTGATAATCTTGACGCCCAGGACTTGCGAAACGCCAAGCTGTTCGAAGCGGTAGGGGGGTTTGCAACGGCAGTTATTGATACAGGGATAACACCGACATCGATCGTCCAAATTTTACTTATGTTGGGTTCAGTTGGTTGGGGAATCGGGAACAAGGCGGATAACGTTAGAAAAGATGCAGAGATCGTAAAACGCGATGTAAAAATTAAAGAGCTCATTGTCCAACCGTCCGGATAAAATTGATTATGTTTCAAAAAATCAAAATACTCTTTTCCCTGGCGGGGATTAACAACCTGGCAGTGAAATTCGAGCCTGAAAATCAGCTGATTAGAGTGCATTTTGTACGCGCCGGCGAACAGGTCGAGGAAACGATCGCTTTTAAGCAGGTCGAGGACTTTTTTGCAGCTGGCCAAGAAGGCCCCCAGATGGCCCAGGATGGAAAAACGTTGCCGTCCGGGTAGTCCAGTACCCTGTTCATAAAATTCGAATTTTAACTTTATAGTTATCCACAACGTAAACCTTGTATTGACAGGGTTTTATAAATCTTTTAACAATTTTGCTTTTTTTTTGACAAAGGGAGAGAATATCGTTATGCTGGACAGGGCAGGGTGGAGGGCCATATATATTATAAGATAATATATATAGCCCTCTGACCGGCGGCGTCTTAACAGCCGCCGACGGTCGTAAGCGGAAACGCCTGCGGCGTTACTAAATTTTATCTCAGGGCTCTGCCCTGAAACCCGCAAGCCCCAGCGGCTTGACCGGCAACCAGCTGTTCAGAACAGCCAGGAAGGACAAAAAAATGAGAATCGTTAAATTCGTTATTCTCTCAGTCGTTATCTGTTTTCTTTTTGCCGGCTGTTTTCAACAGCCCCCTTTGTGTCAGCCAGGGGATAATCCCTGTTATAAAGCCAAATATATGATGGTCCCTGACTCAAATAAAGCAAGCGGATATCGATATCTGACACTGGGTGAAACCCTATTCGGTGAAAAGGATATCCAGCAAAAAAATAAAAATTAAAAAAAAGCCTTGACGAGCCAGGGCCGATATTGTATTTGTTTTTGATAAATGCACAGTGCCCAATGAAACATAACATATAGTATAAGTCCTAAATATGGGCGAAACAAAGACTTACAGACGCTTTTTTCAGGCAAAAAAGTGATGACAGAGCAAAAAAATAACGCGGAAAAAAACACTCCCAAAAAAGAAATCCTCAAAGAGACCGTCGATAAAATTGTCAAACGCCGGAATTTCGAGCCGTACGAACAGCCGGTTGTCGGTTGTCGTTTTCATCGATTCAAAGTTAAGGGGGAAAGCATTACGGGCATATTAGGGTTTCCGGTAACGAACTGGAGACAAAGCACATCATACCCCCTGCAATTAGATTCAGGCGAGATCGTGGAGATCGTCGGAAATCGTCTTTTACATAAACTCATAAGAGAAGGCGACCTGTACGGCCAGCGTATCGAGATTCAATATGTCGGTCGCGAATTTCCTGCAGGGGGACCGTACCGCTTTAAAAAAGTTTACCGAGTTTTCAAGATAGGCTTTGGGCCTGCATTATCACAAGCCGACTGGCAAGATATAATCGAACAATCAAAAAAATCAGGGAGTAAAAAAAATGTCAAAAGAAAATCAGGAACAAAGTAAAATTGCGTTTTGTCCAAACTGTCAACAGCCGGCTACACGCACCGGCAATGAGGTCACCTGCGAAACCTGCGATGTCACTTTTGTTATCACAAAAAAAGATGGTGCGAAGGTTAAAAAAATCGGCAGGATCGAGCAGCTCGAGCGCAAAGTCGAGATACTCGAAGTGGCTATAAAAAACCCGGGTGGCAGCGGTGATGATGATGATAATCCGGACGATAACCCCGACGATAACCCCGACGATAACCCCGACGATAATCCGGATGATAACCCCGACGATAACCCCGACGATAATCCGGATGATAATGAGGTATGGTGACAATGACAAAAAAAAAGAAAAAAAAGGCTAAGAAAAAAACCACCAAGAAAAAAAACGACGGCGTAGTTATTGACCAGGCCAAGTTGAACGTCATGCCGCACCCAACAGCCGGCCCCCAAATTACAGAATTTGAGGACCAGCTGGATCAGCAGCTTGACGAGAAACCCCAGGCCAAGCGAGGACCTGGCCGGCCCCGAAAAGGACCATTGGAGCCGGCTCCGAGTTTTGAGATGGATTCAGACCTAATTGCCCAGGGATTCAAACTGCCTTTTGAACTTTGGGCACAGACGCAAAAGGTGCCGGATCTAAAATTAACGGATCCCGAAGCCATAGCGTTCGCGAAGCCGGTTAAGCAATTACTCGATCACTACCTGCCGAACTTTCCCGAAATAGGGATCGCGTGGGCCAGCTTGATGATAACCGGTTATACGATTATGGGGACACGCTTTGCGCTGGTAGCGGAAATAAAAAGAAACAAAAAATCCTCTTCCTCCAATTCGACGGGCGGTAAGGACACCAGCCAGGGAAGGCCCCGCCCGTCGAATGATTTAAAAACGCCAGGACTGGTAAAATTTCCAGATGAAATCGAAACTAAGGAAATATGAGAAAAACCCAAAAAAAAAACGTTCGAGGATTGTTCAGGATCGATTTAAATCAACAGGGGCATAGCAAAGTACCATGTGAAATTGAAGAAACATTGAGGCGCGGAGTTTGTGGGATTAAGCATGGAATTAAAACACACCTCGGATTTATAAGGCCCAGTGAATTACAGGAATTATGCCGGCTTTCAAATTGTTCAGTAAATGAAATCGAAGAAGTGTTATGGCTGAAAAAAAAATCATCTTAATTTTTGGCAAACGAGGATCAGGAAAGTCGTACCTGGCTAACAAGCTGATCAGCCAGGAACAAAAACTATTGATTTTCGACACACTAAGCGAATATACCGAAGGCGTCGTTTTTGAGGACTATCCAAAATTCGCAGAATTTTGGAAACTGGTTTACCGTCACCCATACCGGCTTATATATCGGCCATTGAAACCGACCGAGGAAATCAATACCATCGCCGGCCTGGTATATACGATCGGGGATTGTTGTTTACTCGTCGAGGAAATAGATTGTTACTGTACATCGTATCAGATCGGGGATGAATTTGCGCACGTTATACAGCGAGGCCGGCACAAAAACATTACTTTGATCGGTGTGACGCAGCGGCCCTACGGAATCCACAGGCTTTTAACGAGCCAGGCAAAAGAAATTTATGTTTTCAATACGAACGAACCCAGGGACCGCGACTACCTGCGAATCCTTTTAGGTCAGGAGATCGATGCAAAATTGGATGGTTTGGAGCAATATCAATATGTCAAATGGACAGATGGTAATGATAATTTAGAAATTGGAAAGGCTTAATTATGGAGAAAATTACAAGAGAAAGCTTAAAACGGGTCTTTGATGAGCTTGATGAGCTTGATGAGGCTGAGCAAAGGGCGTTCACGCAGATGCAATTCCCGAAGTTGCGGTTATGTCTTTTGGCAGACATATTCGAAAGTCTGGATCAGTTGGTTACTAATCAAATCAGCGTTGCAAATGTAATCGAAGTGGCTGTATGCGAATTGAAG
>SDBT01018339.1_pt1 | contig 11003 bp, 8 predicted proteins | sample 2277101 | NCBI WGS metagenome assembly SDBT01 (sample SAMN10404973, study PRJNA504765) | marine sediment metagenome | isolation source: marine sediment core GS10_PC15, 103 cmbsf | place: Arctic Ocean: Southern Knipovich Ridge | collected 2010 | reverse complement strand
TTGTTATTTTCATCCTCGCTGTAGATATGCAAAAGATATATGTAAAGAAAAAGGGCCTGAGCGCACAGAGATTACAGCAGAGCACTTTGTGGCCTGCCATTTTAGTGATAAACTTAGCCTAAAGGGGATACTCTGATAGGTAAGGAGTAAAGTTGGGAGTTTGGCGTGTACAGAAAACACTTTCAGAGCTTCAAGGCTTTGTCAAGGCTTTTTGAAATCCTAGCGGGTCGAAGTAGTTTAAAAATATAAAAGGGGGAGTTCTCGGACTACGTCAAAAAAAGGATTAAGAATGGATAGCGATATTAAGATAAGGAATGTGGATATTTTTGAAATAGATGCCTGCTGTCGCAGCCCCTTGAAATTCGGAAGAGTGGTTGTTGACAAGCTTCCCATTGCCTACGCCAGGGCTACCGTAGAAAATAGAAGAGGAAAGGTCGAGAGTGGATGGGGAGCGATGTTCCTGATGGACCTTTGGGCCTGGCCCACATCAAAAGCCTCCCATCCTGTGAAGAATAGAGTTATGCGTGAATTAACCGGGGCCTATGCTAAGCTGTTAAGTGCATACAAAGAATTTAGCCACCCGATAGACATCTTCATGGAGACCAAGGAAGATCTGGCGAGACTTAATGGTGAGGTCTGTAAGAAGCTCACTCCCGGCGAGGTAATGCCATTTCTTGGAGCTTTAGTTTGTGCCAGTCCCATAGATCACGCACTGCATGATGCGTTTGGGAAAGTGAACGATATGGACTCTTATTGCGGCTATGGTCCTGACCATATGTCCTTTGACCTCTCGCGCTATTTAGGGAATCGCTTTAAAAAGATTTACCCATCACAGTTCTTGAGGCAGAATTATCTACCGGAAATACCTGTGTTTCATCTCGTAGGAGGGCTCGACCTCTTACGCAAAGAGGAGGTCACTTCAGACTTTCCTCAGGATGGGATTCCCAATTCTCTCGATGAGTGGATTATGAGAGATGGGGTGTTTTGTTTGAAGATCAAACTCCGTGGTCGAGATCTGTCATGGGACATCGAAAGAACATTGGAGGTCTCGAGGGTTTACCGCTATGTGCGGAATAGAGCCCGAGGAGATCTTCCTGAGCATCCCTTTCTAAGTGTCGACACTAATGAACTCTGCGAGTCACCGGAATATATAGTCGAGTACCTTCACAGATTAAAAGAAAGAGAGAACGGGGTATTTGAAGAAATACTCTATATTGAGCAACCTACAGAACGTGATCTAAAGGCTCACTCCTGGAACATGCGAGATATCGCGAAACTTAAGCCGGTTATTATTGATGAGAGCCTGACTTCTATTGATGATTTTAGGCTAGCCATAGAATACGGGTGGTCAGGAATAGCCCTCAAGAGCTGCAAGTGTCTTTCCTCAGATTTGATTCTTATCCCTATGGCCGAGCTTCTTGGCATTCCCTATGCAGTGCAAGATCTCACAAATCCCTCCATTGCTCTTATTGAATCTGTGGGTTTGGCGGCTCGTATACACACTATTAAAGGTGTCGAGGCTAACTCCCGTCAGTTCTTTCCTCTGGCGAATGTACACGAGTCAAAAGTGCACCCTGAGCTTTATAACATAAGAAACGGAGTAGCTAAGACTGGATCTCTGTCAGGCCCCGGCTTGGGATTCCAGATTGAGAGAGTTAACCGCGACATATTCCAAAAACAGTGAAGTGAGGCAAAAGCCTCAATTTTCACCTTTCGTCCACATAGCAGCAGGCAGTGAGGCCTCACTGATGTGGTTGGGCCACACTAACACCCTTAGCAGAATACGTTAACCATCTTTGACACGTGGCTTGGCCAGTACGAATCAGTCGGTGCAAAGCATACAATACGGACATGAGGAGGATCGAATGTCTCGATTAGCAACTATTTCTCTGGTAAATTTTCCTTACCTGCCAGATAAGGAAGTGGATCGGCTTAACAAGACTTTGCTGCGGATGGGAAAGTATATAGAAGAGGCGGCACGCCGTAAGTCTGACCTGGTGGCCTTCCCGGAGATATGCAATTACATGGGCGCAGCCGGTTCCTGGCAGTTTGAGTCACTCGACGGGCCAACCATCACGGCCATGTCCGGGCAAGCCCGAAAACACGGAATCTATGTTGTCTGCCCGTTGGCGACGCTTGAAGACGGGCAACATTACAATAGTTCTGTTCTAATCTCTCGGGATGGGAGCATTGTTGGAGTTTATCATAAGAATTTTCCTACCCACGGTGAATTGGACATGGGCATTATCCCTGGCGTTGAAACGCCTGTTTTTGAGACCGATTTTGGACGAGTAGGTATGTGCTTGTGTTTCGATTTAAACTACTGGGAAGTTGGCGCAGGTCTTTGTGCTCAGAAGGCTGAGCTGGTACTGTGGTCATCGATGTGGGAAGGCGGTCGAATGTTAAGTAAATGGGTAATTGAGTTCGGATTTCATTTAGGAGCTATCTGTGTTAGTCGCTCAACGCTCGTTGACCTCTCTGGTCGCACCGTCCTTAGCCTTAGTAAGCACCTCCATGATCATACCAACGGAGCCGTTGCACCCTTAACTACAGCCCATATCGATATGGATTGGCGTCTCTTACATCATGACGACAACATAAAGCGGCTGATAGGCGTCCACGAGAAATACGGGAGTGAAGCTATATATACCGAATGGCTTGGTGATGAGTGCATACTCATATTTGGCTCCAATCTGCCCGATATCTCCACTGATGAGATAATTTCAGAATTCGGTATAGAGACCATGCGCCATTATTTGGCTCGTGCTCGACGTGACCGTCAGCTGGCACTGAAAGGATGCTATTTACCGCCAAAAGGCGGGACAGGAAATAAGAAATAATAAATCGGACAATGTCAAAAACTTCTGACATTGCTCTTAAACTAACTCGGAGGTAAACATGGATGAGAAGAAAATCGTATTTTCTGTTTTCACAAACAGATGGTATGAAATGTCAATTCCCAAGCTTGGAGAATTTGTTAGTGGTTTGGGTTTCGAAGGAATTGAACTTCCGGTAAGGCCGGGGCGTCAAGTTGAGCCAGAAAAGGTTGCTAAAGACCTGCCACGGGCGGCCAAAAAGCTTGCCGAATTTGGTCTAAAGATTACCAGTGTTGCCGGACCAACTGATGAGGCGACAATCTCTGCTTGTGCCGAAGCTGGTGTTCCGATAATCCGAATCTGCGTGGAGATTGGCGAGGAAGGCTATATGAATACCGAGGCAAGGGTTCAAAGGGAATTTGATGTGCTGGTACCATTACTAGATAAGTACAACGTGACACTGGGTATTCAAAATCATTGTGACAATTCTGTATGTAATGCAATGGGTATCAGGCATCTAATAGAAAGATATGACCCTAAACATATTGCTGCTGTATGGGACGCAGCCCATAATGCTCTCAACGGAGAAGACCCTGAACTAGCCATAGATATAATATGGTCGCATCTAGGCATGGTTAATTTAAAGAATGCATTTTGGCGACGTACAACTGGACCTGAAGCAGAAGATGTTGAGTGGAGACCCTATTGGACGACAGGAAGGCAAGGATTAGCTTCCTGGCCAAGGGTAGCTGCGGAATTAAAGAAGAGAAACTATAAGGGAGTTATCTGTCTAACAGCTGAGTATGATAGTGATGAACATTTGGCCAATCGTCTGATTTCCCAAGATATCGCCTTTGCTAAATCACTATTTGAAGTAGATACTCAGTAAACCCGCTAGAATTCCACTAAGATACTGCTGATTAATCCGAATTCTTAGTCAGCTAATTATGTCCCATTTTCAGGGATAGCTAACTTTTTTAGAGTATGATTTAATAAAATTGCGTGGTTTCAATTGTATTAAATATGAGGTGAAGGCATGGATAAGAATGGAATTGGGGGTCAAAATGCAGAAGTTCTCAGGATTTGAGCCACGTTTTTGTGGAGCATATTCTGATATGCACTGCTGCAACCATCCGGCGGTTCCGTTAGATAAGTTAGATGCGGCAGAACAGGTTGTCGCATACAAATCTGCCGGTATAGATAATGTGGCCGCAGTATGGGCTAAGGATCATTGGGGCTATTCCTACTATCCGACGAAGGTAGGTGTACCTCATCCTAAATTAGGCGGAGACTACACTGGAGAAATGGTGAGACTTCTTCATAAAGAAGGAATCCAAGCCTATGGGTATTTCAGTCTAGGATTTGACAATATCGGAGTAGTTACCCATCCCGAATGGGGAGCTGTGGATAAGTCAGGCAGACCGATAAGGGTAATGCTTGGTCCGGACAAACTGCGCTGGTATTGGGTATGCTTCGCTACTCCCTACAGAAATTATGCTATTGCGCACATAGAGGAAATAGCCAGGAGATATGATTTTGATGGCTTATTCATTGACATTAATGAGGCTCATCATGCAGAAGGCTTTTGCTACTGTAAATCTTGCCGAAAACAAATTCATTCCACATATGGTGTGGATATTATGAAAAAAGACCTTCCGTGGGAACAAATTGTAGATTGGTGGTGGAATAAGTTAGAACTACAAATGATGAAGGAAATTCGTGACGCAATAAAATCTATCAAGCCAGATATGCCGGTTTCTGCAAATGCCGACTCGTTTCTGTTTGGGAAAGAATTCATGAATCTATTAGATTATACTTTCCGAGATTTTTTATATTTCGAAACTGGCTTTGAGCAGGCGATGCAATTACGTTCTAGCGGAGCGAAATATTATCAGGTGGGTTTTCATAGTGTACCAGAGACTTATGACCCGATGCCTGTAGATATTCCGCGTACTGTGATTTCTGGCATACTTGCCCAAGGTGGCTTACCGGCAATGTACTTTGAGGCAGAAAAAGCAGATGGATCATTTGAAACACAGAATTTTCCTCGTTTGACTACGGTTTTCAAAGAGATAACCCAGAAAAGGGAATATTTGGTAGAGACGGATGCAATCCCTTGTGTGGGACTGTATTTTAGCTGGTATAGTATGCACAGACCAGGACATTCTCATCACCTCGTAAATGATCTTACTGGCGCCCTCCGGGGAGCGACAAATTGTTTTGTGCCCGCACACGTTCCATTGGATATCATTACTAGTTATAATGTAACTTCACGACTTCTATCTGAATACAGTCTCATCGTATTGCCGGAATGCACTAACCTTTCTGAGGGGGAAGCACGGCAGATTCGTGAATTTGTCCGCAAAGGCGGCAAGTTAATCGCCACAGGACAAACAGGACTCTTTGATGATAAGTGGAAACAAAGGACAAACTTTGCTCTGGCAGATGTTTTTGGGTTAGACTACACAGACGTGGATGACACCTATGCAATTAATCGAACCGGAGCCTGGATACGATGCAGTTCGCATGAAATATTTGGAGAATTCCAAGGCAATTTACTAAAGACAGGGCCGCGGACAATTAAGGTTAAGCCAAGAGCAGGGAAAACAATTGCCACTTTTGAATTACCCTGTCTTATAGAGACTGGCGATGAGTTTGTCTGCTGGGGACCCGCTCCTCCCGGTAGGAAAACTAAACGTCCTGCATTCCATTTACACAAATTCGGTCAGGGATACTGTCTATATATTGCTTATGATATTTTTCTTCATTCTGATAAAGGTTGCTGGTGGCCCAAGTCCCTCTCTGTGAATATTCTACAATGGTTATTACCCGGGGTCCCAATATTCGTAAAGGGACATAAAGGATTAAAATGTAGCTTCATGCGGCAACCTGCACAAAATCGTATAATTGTCCATATGATCAACTCTACCTCAATCGATTTAAAGAGCATGTGTATTCCGTTGGGGCCGGCCAGTATTAATATCAATCCCCAGTATTTTCCCATAAAACACGCGAAAGAAGTTTTTCCAAGAAAACGATTTCTCCCTCTGGAAAAGCATAAAGAAACTATAATCGTTCACACTGATGTGACAGATGCGCACCATATTATAGTTTTAGATCTCTATTAGCGAAATGTAGTAATGGTTGCATCAATTGAATCTTTTCATATCCTGTAATATTGGAGATAAAGTTAGGTCCAAAGCAACAGGCCCGATTTGAGGTAGTTTTCGGGAGTTGAGTTCATACGGGAAGGAGAAATTATTTTCCAAAAAAAAGGAAGAAAACCAAAAAATGGAGAAAGAAAAGAAAGCACACTCCAGAAAAAGCGTTATGAGGGTTAAGGATGGGGTTCTGGAAGAGATAGTTTTTGACAAATTACCTCATCATGACTCTGTTTGGGGATTAACTACAGGTAAGGATGGGCGTATATATATTGCTGTGTGTGGGGAAGGGTATGGAGGGCTCAGTGTGTTCATTCTTTCTTACGATCCTGATGCCGAAGAACTTGATTATCTAGTTGAAGTCGCACCTCATCTTGGCGAACCTCCAGATTCCGGGCACGCTACTCAATGCAAGATACATTACTGCATAATCCCGGGTAGCGATGGGAGATTCTATTGTGCAACTCATGCTTCTGGTCCTCCCTGGGGAGATCCGTATTGGATACCGTGGAATACCTGGGACGACCCCATAAAGCAATTTAATGGTTCACATTTTTTCATATTTGATCCTACAATTGACAAAATTGATGATCTTGGCATCTATCTCAAAAAAGAGGGCTGTAGGGCACTTGCCTTTGATGAGAAGAGACAGAAGTTCTATGGAATTACCTGGCCAAGAAATCATTTTTTTGTATTTTACCTCAATACTCGTCAGTACAAAGATTTGGGTCGAATCGGTGATATAAATCCTCAGGCTGTGTTCCTAGATGAAAAAGGTAACGCTTATACTACAGATGATTATGGCTACATCTTAAAATGTAATCCGGAAACTGACGAACTTCTTCGCTTAGATCTTCAGCTTCCTCACGAACCATATAGACGGGGGTGGCATAATGTTCTATATGATGTTGTTCCTTCTCCTGATGGGAGGAGCTTTTACGGAACAGATTGGGGATATGAATCAAGAATATGGAAGTTTACTCCTGAAGAGGGAAAATGTGGAAAAATTAATGATTTAGGGAGAGCATTTGGACCAGAAAGTTTTAAAACTGATAGTTCTCTGCAAGACTATCAAATAAGAGGTCTTGTTTTTGGCCATGACCAAAAACTTTATTATACAATGATGGCGGGATGGGAAAGGTCTCCTCTTAAATATTTAATCAGGCTCAATATTGAAACGCTTGAAAGAGAAGTTATTGGTCCTTTTTCTGGTATCACCGGACCCGATGCTCGGACAATAGCAAGCGCTACGCAGGATTATTATGGAAATCTATATTTTGCTCAAGCTGGTGGTTCTCCCACGCAGATATATATTTACAGGCCCGACGCGGTGAAAAAAGGAGTTAAAGTTTTCAACTGGAAGGATATAAAACAGTGGGGATGAAGGGAGATAAAATGATTAATTTAGAGAACAGAGTCTGGCCAAAACGATCGAACATAAAGGTGGGGGGATATGATCCCTATGTTAGAGAAGGAAGGGTGTTTTCAAGGGCACTGCAATACTTTCAAAATGTATCCGAGCCAATTCCAGCGGGAGAATGTGCAATAACTTCTTTATGTCGTGCTTTTAATGGGAAGATTTATGGAGCGACCTCAGGAAAAAAGTCCCACCTTTTCTATTACGATCCTTCTCCAGGCGCTGATGGAGTTTGCGATATCGGAGTTGTCGATAATGCCAGCGGTGTCAGAAGTCTTGTTGCCTATAAGGATGGTCGAATTTTTGGAGGTATTTGCACCACTTTATCTAAAAATGTATTTGACGAAGGTCTTTTTTACTATGAGACGAAAGTAGATAAAATGCTTGAATGGGGTACCAGTAAAAGTCAGATTAAATATAATGGGCTTATTCCTGTCAAAAACGAAGGTATTGGTGGGATGGTGATCGATAATGAACATGACCGAATCTATGGAATAAGCACAAAAACAGGTACTTTTTTCATTTATGATATAGTAAAAGATACAATTACATTAAAAGGAAAAGTTCAGGAAGAAGGTCATTTTTCATGTTGCCTTGTAGTCGACAGCAACGGAAATGTTTATGGGGGAGAGCATCTGGGTAGAATTTTTAGGTATGATATAGACTTAGGAAAAATTTGTAAATTAAAGATTAGAATTCCAACGGTTGCTGGGCGCGGACTTTATAATATTATTGATTCAATGGTCTTTGATGAATCAAGACAGATAATCTATGGAGGAGGGAAAGCTGACGGTGTTCTTTTTGCCTTTAATCCACAGAAAGAAAGAATTATTAGCATTGGGAAAGTCATTGCTGAACCGCGGGTAAGAGCCTTAACCGTAGGAAATGATGGAAAAGTTTATGGGGTAGCTGGAAACGAAGAAGGGATGGGTCATCTGTTTGTTTATGATCCAGAAACGCGGGATCTTAAAGATCTTGGTATTCTCCTTTCGGCTTCAGAGAAATTCTGGCATGCCTACGAAATTGAATCTGCTGTAACAGGAGAATTTGGGGAAATATATCTTGGGGAAAGTGACAGAATAAGCCATCTTTTTATTTACTTTCCGCCAATTGAAAGGGAACAATTAGAAGCTGCTGCAAAATCACGCCATGACATAAGTACTACTTCCAGTTAATATAAGTGTTGGTAATAAGCTGGATCCCGGGGTTTATATATATTGTCTCTGCAGTCTTTTGCACATTTGGAGAAAAAGATGTCTACTCTTGCCCGCTCATACGGGAATGCATATCCTAAGAAGCGCCTGGCCGAAGCCTGGAAAAAAGTTATGTTTAACCAGTTTCATGATATCCTGCCTGGCTCTAGCATCAGGTCCGTATATCAGGATTCAGAAGAAGACTATGCCAGGGTAAAAAAAATAGAGGAAAATATAATATCCGATATTCTTTAGTTCCTCACGCGGGAAACTGGAAAGAGGCTCTTGTCTATAGAAACGCCTATGAGTTTAACTTTAATCCTTATATTAAATCTATTAGACTCCAGCAAGAAAATAAGAAAAATCAGCCAGGAGAGAAAAGTACGGTCAAGATTGAACTTCCCTTAAAGCCCAAAACAGTGTTCAAAACAAATTTGCTGGAGGAACCAGAAGAGGAAATTAAGCTAGGGGAGAAAGAAACAAAGATAGACATTGGAGCTTATGAAATTCTCACCTTAAGAATCTATCCAGAATGAAAGTGCTTTCTCTACCCTCTTACTTCACTATTCTTACGGTAAAGAAGAAAAGAAAACGATAAAATTTTGATGGTGTCACTGGATCCTGATTTAATGAATATTTGCTCACTAATTCAACAAGTCCGTTAAGGAGACCTAATAATGACGAAACTAACAGATGTTCTTTTTAACCTGGACAAAAGAGAAGAAATCATACGAAAAGAGATAGAGGGACATCTATCTCTTCTTGAGCTAGCAGACACCAAGGACCATATAGTTGCCACATATTTCATTCATACAATAGAAGGTACAGATATAGAGAAGTCTGCTCAGGAAATAGCTCGTCTTCAAACATCGGGTGAAAAGTTTAGCGGGAACGGAACAAGATTGCAAAAGAGCACAGGTTACTTCCTCGATTCCATCTCTTTTAATAACGAAAAGACAGTGGGGTTGGTAAGGATTGCTTTTCCTGTGGTGAATATATGGGATACAAGACATGATACGATCTACTCTTCAGAGATACTACATATTGTTGCCGGCGCTGTACAATTTGATTTCCCCAAGAATATTGATATCAAATTGGTTGATATATCCATCTCTGAGGAAATCATCTCGGCATTTCCCGGTCCTGCTTTTGGCCCCAAAGGACTGAGAGAAATAGCTGATTACGGATCAGGAGTTGCCTTTGGCACAATTGGCAAACCTAAGACAGGACTTACCGCTGATGAATATGCTCTCGTTATTGCCGAGGCAGCAAAGAATCCATTATTCTTATTTGTTAAGGACGATGAAAACTATGGCGTGTGGTATGAAGGTTGCCCACTTAACCAGAGAGTGAAAAGAGTAAGTGAGTCTATAAGAAAGGCCAGTAAGGCAAGAGGCAAAGGAGCCATAATATATGCTCCGCATATAGGAAACTCTGTCCAGAACCTCAGAGAAAACATAGACATTGCCCTGGATAACGGTGCCACTGCCATAATGTTTAGCGAAATTCATGCAAGAGGAGGAGTAAGGCTGGCTAGAGATTATATGATGAAGACAGGAAGGCAGGTACCCATCTATGGACACAATGGAGGTATAACTCCCTTAACAAGAGTTATATACAGGGAAATACTTGATATGTTTGCCAGGCTGGATGGTATCGATATAAGACAAACAGGCCCTATTGGAACTCATAAGATGCCTCTTTTGAGGCCTTATGGTAAGGAATGGGAGGCGTCCGAAAGAGTGCTTACAGAATCTTTAGGGAAACATAAGCCTGTTATGATAGCCAGAGCAGGGGGTCTTGACCAGGGAAATATCATATTAAATCTTGATGATATAAAGAAAAGGAATTATGATGAGAGCAATTTCCTGATGCTAGCCGGCTCAGCAATTAACGAGTGGAAAGATGAAGCAGGAAAGTATAGTCCCAAGGGTGGCGCAATAGCAATGGAACAGGCAATCGAAATCTATAGAAGTCATAGTTTTGAGCCTGAGCCTGGCTCAACGCATATTGAGCGTCTGCACAGTCGTGCAAAAGAATTGGGATACAAAGAGCTAGTAGCGGCGCTAAAGCAACGCTATCCGGAAAAATAAGAGGAGCAAGCAAAATGACCTCTCAAGAGCGAATAAAGTGTGTCTTAAGGCATGAGGAGCCGGACCGGGTACCCATTTATGATAGCCTCTGGGACGCCACCGTAAACAGATGGAAAAAGGAGGGACTCTCCGACAGTATTCCCGTGCAAGAATATTTTGGCTACGAGATAATTCTAATTGGTTTTGATTCTACGCCTCGCTTTCCAGTAAAGACTCTGGAGAAGACCGATACCTTTATCATTCAAACTACCTCAACTGGGGCAATAAATAAGAATTTTCGGGATTACTCTACTACCCCTGAGTTGATTGAGCGTCCTATAAAG